>Ga0194130_10004331_pt1 | contig 18149 bp, 3 predicted proteins | sample TA2KigsurfametaG_FD_160084 | JGI IMG/M metagenome (GOLD analysis project Ga0194130, IMG submission 160084) | Freshwater microbial communities from Lake Tanganyika, Tanzania - TA2015050 Kigoma 12 surface | ecosystem: Environmental > Aquatic > Freshwater > Lake | place: Tanzania: Lake Tanganyika... | reverse complement strand
GCTGGTGGACCGCGGCCTGGTGGGCTCCATCGCCGACCTCTACCGCCTGGATGGGGCGGTGCTGGCCAGCCTGGAGCGCATGGGCAGCCGGAGCGCCGACAACCTGGTGGCCGCCCTGCAGGCCTCTAAAGCCCAGCCCTGGCATCGCCAGCTCTACGGCCTGGGGATTCACCACGTGGGGGAGGTGAACGCCAAGGCCCTGGCCGCCGCGTTCCCCAGCGCCGCGGAGCTGGCCACGGCAGCGCTGGACTCCCCGGACGTGATCACGGCGGTGTTCGGCATCGGCGCCGAAATTGCCCAGAGCCTGCAGCAGTGGTTCGGCACCGGCGGCAACCAGCGGTTGCTCACCGAGCTGGAGCGCCTGGGCTTCACCCTGGCGCTCAGCGGCGAAGAGCTGGCGGCCCAGGCGCAGGGCAGCACGGCCGGCAGCGGCCCGCTCAGCGGCCAGACCCTCGTGCTCACCGGCACCCTGCCCTCCCTGAGCCGCAGCCAGGCCCAGGCCCTGATCGAGGCAGCCGGGGGCAAGGTAAGCGGCTCAGTGAGCAAGAAAACCAGCTACGTGGTGGCGGGCGCCGAAGCGGGCAGCAAACTGAGCAAGGCCGAAAGCCTGGGGGTGCCGGTGCTCAGCGAAGCGCAGCTGCGGGATCTGGTGGGGAAGCGAGGCTGAAGCGAGGCCGTTAAAACTCCACCAGGAAGCCGAGGCGGTTGCTGCTCGACAGGTCGTTCCACTCGCCGGCGTCACCAATCTGAGCGCCAACCTTCGCCGCCAATGGCCAGCGCTGGAGTGCGAGCGCCAGTGCGTCCTGGCCGGCGCCAGGTCCAAAGTTGTCAGGTTCCTGCAGACCCTGACCCTCACCCCATTCCACCCGGTCCAGGCTGATCTCCCCACCGCGGAGCCACTTCCATTCGCCCTCCTGGTCGGCGTCACTGCCTCCGAGCCAGAGGTATCGGGAATGACCGCCGTCCTTCGCCACGCTTCCTGACAGCTGACGCCAAAGAGGGGTGCTGGGACGCAGAAGACCGGTCAGGGGATCAAACAGGGCTTGGGACAACGCCGAGGCCTCCGCTTCCGTCTCCAATTCGGCCAGATGGCCACCGCCACCGCCCACCAACCCGCTGGCGGCACGGGCACGGTAGGCATCCACCGCCGTCGTCACCAGCCCATAGGTGGTACCGGCGGCGGTGAATGTCACCAACTTGTGGGCACCGAGGAGGGCGGTGGGATTGAGGCCCGTGAGGGCGTCGGCGGCAGCAGAGGCAAGCAGGTTGGTTGCCGCTGCACTCTTGAACCAGGTGGTGGCGGCTGCAAGCGCAGTTTTGCTGGCACTCACCTCATCCCAATCCACATGGGCGAGCTGGAAACTAGGTGCCAGAGATGCTTTGGCCAGGGGGACGCGGGACCAATCAATCGAAGACAGACTCTCCGCGGTTAGAATGCCGTAGTTGACTTTGGCCCAATCGAGCCTTGACGTCTTAACACCAAGTTGATCAAATTGAAGGGTATTGAGGTCAGAAAAACGTGTAGGGTCAAGCTTAAGAGGATCTAAATAGAGATAATTGAGACGTTCGGCAACATCAGGGGTGATGGTATAGTTTTTCCAATTAATTTTGGCATAGGTAGTAGCGGCTGCCCGAGCCGAAGTATGGAGCTCAGACCAATCAACATGCTCGAGCCGAAAGCTGGACGACCTCTGAGCTTTGACGTAATCGACTAACCTCCAGTCAATAGAATTCAAGGAGGAAAGGTTGAGAGATTGGAAATCCAGAAGCGACCAGTTGAAACGTGGCGCGAGAGCACCAAGCGTATCAAATCGCAAACTAACAAGATGATTAATGCGGCGTGGATCAAAGAGGCTAAGATTAACAAGGGATAAGTCAAGGTAAGAGGCTGACTGTGCGTTCAACTGAATAGTGCGCCAGTTGATAGTTCGATAAACTGATGACTTCGCGGAGGGCGCGCGATGAAGCTCACTCCAGTCAATCAGATTATAGTCAAATGTCGGCGATAGTCGAGCTTTCCCATAGTCAATGAGTGACCAGTCAATCGACGCAATTGCTTGGGGGGAAAGTTGTGCATAATTAACAGAAGACCAAGGAAAAAGCTTTGATGTATAGTCAATAGCAGCGAAATTGATTGATGAATGATCAAGAACCTTGGACAAGTTCAAGGCTTTCCGCGACAAGAGGGTCCAATCGAGACGCGAGGCAAGCTCGGAATCGATTGCATAAAGTGACCAGTTAAGGCTTGAGTAGATATCAGCACGCTGACGTTCAGGAACAAGATAGAGCTGTTCCCACTCAACAAGTGAAGGATGAAAAGTTGGAGCAAGTGATGCACGAGTAAGGTCGACCCAAGACCAGTTAATCTCGGTACTTAAAGCGGGGGTAAGAGCCGCAAAGGGGAAAAATTGCCAGGGAAAGTGATGGTAATCGTCTTTGGTAGAGGCTGAGAAATTAATGGCTGCAGGACTTAAGGCCTCAATAGTCGCTTGCGACTGATTACGCAGTTCTGAAAGCAAAGACTTGGTGGTCAGGCCAGGATCAGAGTTGTCGCTAGAAGACGATTGGGAATATTGCAGAGAATAGGCAGCTGCGTCATAATATTCAGGTTTACCATAAACAATCGGCGTAATCTGCGTCGTAAAGGAATTCGAGTATCCACTAAGGTCTGTGTAAGTGACAATGGCTCGGAGATAGCAGTGACCGTCATCCAATGAGATAAGATAACGCCCATCATCGGGTGCGTCGGGTATATCAGTAAAGTTATTAGGGTAGAAGCGCTGGCTACGCTGCCAAACAACATGGTCGAGCTGCTTATTCCAGCCATCTGGATCAGTAACGTTATAGGCATTAATATAGACATAGCCACCAGGAGCGAGATATGAGGAGCGCAAGGTAGCAGTTCCTATGGGCTTGTCATTGCCGTCAGCAATGTAAAACTTCTGACGGACCCGGCGGAGTTGCTGACCATCCGCAGCGAGAACGTCAAAGTCAAGATTCACGGAAGACTCAACAGTGGTGGTGTTGCCTGATTGAGCGGTAACACGTTGAAGTCCTTCGCGGTCAAGGGGTATCGTGGAATAGAGCACTCCATTAGACACAGCGAAGCGATGGTTATCGTTATCGCCTGATACAGGAGCCAAGGAGTAACTCTGAATTCGCGTGAAGCCACCGCTGAGGGATCCATAGGGAAGTCCAGCTGCCAGATTCTCTGGAATCGACGAAATCGGAAGGTTACTTGTTAGATCCCGGAGAACAAGATCTGTTGATTGTGGTTGAGCCGGAGAGACAACAACAGAGGGGGAACGACCTACAAGCTGGGCATAGTCAGAGTCACTGTAAAGAGCAAGGGTAAAAGAAGAATCCTGATCAGAAGTATGCGGCGTGAGATAATAAGCTTGAGTAAAACTGTTAGGGTAGAGACCGGTATCAATGAGGGGGGGTGTGTAAACACCGTGGGTTACAGCAGGGGTGGATAGGAGGAGATCACTCCAGCCACCGTAACCCCACATTCCATCCCGATAAGACTGGAGAGAAGGCAGCGGATCATCGAGATTAGGCCCTTCGAGTCGCCAATACACTCTCTGGAGAGAGTACAGGGAGCTGCGGGGGAGAGAGACCCTGATCGAGACGCATTCACCTTGAGTCAGTTGGATAATCTCTTGATCTGAGGGTGTCGAAAGGGCCATCTCAAACGATTGGCTACCCGTGATAAAACGATATATCTCAGATGTAAAAGTGATTTGATGATCGCGAAGCTGAATGGTACTAGTACCGTGGCCAGTGATTGGGTTTGAAATCCGTGCAAGCAGAAGTTCATCAAGGTTGCCTGGGTCGTCTTCACCCTCGTAAATCAAGTAGTTGCCAAGGCCATCAACAAGGGTAGCTTCGTGCTCGACTGTGATCTGGCTGGGCAAAGGAGCATCTGATGACAGACGAGAGAGAAAAGATGCGATTGCATCGGAAATGGTAATCGAGGCATCTGTTTGACCAGGATGAAAATTATGGGTATATAAAGTGTCGAGAATATCAGTATCAGAACGGAGGCGAACAAGAACCTTTAAATAAACAACACCAGTGGCAAGATCCTTGGGCGGTTGATCACACCTAAACGAGATTTGAGCAGATGATGGATTGAACTCATAGCGAAGAGTGCCATACCCCTCGGGTGGGGAAGCGTCGTAAGTGTTGCGCCATTCTTTTTGAAATGTGGAAGGCTTAAAACCGCGTCGATAATGACTACCAGGTGTCACTGACGTAGAGGTGGAAAGAAACCCAGGCTTAGTAGATGTATTGCTCTGGTTCCGGTGGGTGGAGCCAGGTTTAGTAGAGAAGTCAAGTTGAACTGTTTGAATGCCATTATAAAAGGATGCTTCCGATTGCGATTCAGGAAAGCGGACAAAGCTGGGATCAATTAGTGGTAAAGAAGAATCCCAATTGAGTGGGATATTTTGATATGACTTAGAAAGTAGTAGTGCCAATGGGTGGAAGGTTGAAGTATCGATCCGCAACTCAAACTGACGCCTGTAGTGGATGCCGCCGTTAGCGGAAACCAGTTGGGGGCGCCGTTCAACAAGGTGAGATACAATGACTAAATCACCATGATTAAATGAATTAACAGGAAGACGATTAGCATTGTAATCAGCCCAAAATTCAGGGGAGTGTTCCAACCAAAAGGGACTATCTTCTAAGACGGGGCTGGAGACTCCGAGAAAAGTACGATGATAAGAATCAAAATCTAGGGCGATCTTAGGGAGGAATTTACCAGAAATGTCAGCCCTAAGCGACGAGATTCCATGGATAAGTTCGTCAACCTCAGGATTATTCTCAAAAAAGTCGAAGACTTCATTTGATGCCAATATATCTTGAAACTCCACGTTAAATCGATGGTTTAAAAGAAGCGAAAAAGATGACAATCCATCGGTCAATTCAGGCCGATCAACATTGAGCGAGAGAACAAGTGCCAGAGGTGGTTGTGATTCGTAGGGGATCTGATGGAACAACGAAAAATCTTGGGAGCGATTGAGGTTGACAACTTGATCTCCTTGTTGACTCACATATGAACCTGTAGGGCCAAGGAAATAATCGAGACTGGAACCCTGTGGTTCTGAAGAGACAGTAGGCTCAGACTTCAAGAGCGAGGCGATGAGGGATCGCGTAGAAAGATCTTCCGCTGGCTCGGGGAGAGAGATCTGAAGAACGTTCTCAATATGAGATTTGAAATCAGAAGTACCAAAAAGGGTAAGCGAGTCTTCTGAGCTAACAGGGTGAGCAGCGAGGGTATTCGTTAGGAGTTGGAGATTGGAAGCGGTAGTATTGAGACGTATTTCGTTGAGAAGGTCATCGGACAAGTTGCCTTCAGCAAGTCCAACTGCCATCTCAGCGATAAAATTGGTTAGTTGGGTGTATAAGTCTTCAGCACCATAAAGTGAATTAGGAGGCTCAAGGGCTGCAGGGCTATTGATTTCATCATTGTTAAAAGCTATCTGCTGCTGATCATCAAGCTGCGATAGTGATGTCGATGTTGGTGCAGAAATAGAAGTTGACTGCGCTTGAGCAAGCCCAAGGGAGGACTCCTTGAAAAGAGGAGCAGAATGTCTACGAAGTGAGTTAATAATTTTGGCACTGAACTGATCAAATGATTCTATAAATTCATCGCGATCTTGAATGGAATAGACCGAAGAGAATACTTCAATCTCTTTTAAGACCAGTTGAAAAGCAGTGCTAAAAGGAATTAGCCGGGCTGATTTTTCTAAGAGATTGCCCAGAATATCAATGCCTTTTACAGCGGTTGTGAAACGAGTCAAACCAGAAGCGGCTGTTGTTGTGCTGAGGAGTCGTGCAAGTCGCGGTACTTGACCCAATCCAGCAGTAATGAAGCTGAACAAGATCTCAGAAAATGCTTCGGCACGTTGCTCTGCAAAAACAAGTAAACCTCTTGCCTCGAAGTCCCGAGAGCGATCAATGATCTGAAGAGGGAGGTGTTGACCGCCAGCATTAATCAACGCATATTCCATACCCTCATAGGCAAAGTTAAAATTGCCCCAGAGCAGATTTAATAATATTTCTGACGTAGAGGAGGTACCTTGCTCGCTTACGTTTGAAGCTGTTTCAAGGACAGGTACTTTGAAGTAAATCTTGTCATCCTCGACAACCTGCTCAGAAGGCAACCGAATCGATGGAGTGTAATCGACATTATTCTTTCTTATCTTGCTATTCTTTTCTTGGGCACTTAGGATCTCATTAAGCTGGGTAGCAACCAAAACAGGAGGTTTTGACGAACGAAAAGCACGCGCAAATGTAAAGTCTTCGGGTTCTGCAAAGATAAGCTCAGCAGGAGTCTGCGGTAGCTTGAGATGGGCAGAGACAGAAGCCGTATGGAGAAGTGGCAAGAAATTCTTGAAAGTGGAAAACTCCGAAAATTTGTAAAGGTCAATATTGAGTTGGTTTGATGAGAAAAGGCTCTCGTAAAATGCTTCAAGCTCTTGAAATTCCTTAATTGATTTAAGGGCTGATTTGGCAGCAGTCGATGCAATCGTGGCACGTCGCCGCAATACCTCTGGATTATCGCGGTGCTTGAGGAGACTAAGAGTCCAATCTGTAGTCGTGGTTAAAAGATTTGAGAGGTCTTGCGAGTCCTTAATAAGTGCTCCTAGGAAGTGCGGAATATTAAAGCGTTTGAATTTAGAGAGCGCATTGAGAGTGGTCTTGAACAGCTCTTCGGGCTGAAACGTAAGTAATTCATAAAAGGCTAAGATTTTAGAGGAAGCGTTATAGAGGGCGGAACTATGTGAGAACTTATAGTTATAGAAGTGATGCTCGATCTCGCGGCTAAGGCGGATATCTGGGATAACCTGCGGGATCTCTAAGTAATAAGCAGGAGGCTTAGGCTCCGATGGCTGATAGAACGCTGAGTTGGAGACGCGCCAGCTTACGTCGTTATATTTTTTTTGTCCATGGAGGGCTGGCATGATGGCGTGATCACCCTCCTCCACGACCTTTGCGTGAACCTCTGTATGTGGTCTGGGTATGGACTTATCATCATTGAAGTAACTAACCCAGTTAGATTGGGTAGCAGTATGACTAGTTGGATCAACGCCAAGATCGCTAAAAGTACGTTTAAGGGCAGCAGCCGTTACAGTACTGGTGGATGAAACATAATGGTCTGGGTCAATTGATGATTGTTTCCATTCCACGTTGGCTGGTACTTCCTCTACAAAAACCTTGGGATCCTGGGGGGGTAGAAGCCAAATATGATTAAGATCTCCTCCAAGGTGAACACCGTTAAGGTCATAACTGGAGCTTGTATCAAAAGATTCGGATGACTCCTTAAAATCATTGACACCAGGGACGCTTTGATGCAGTTCAAGACCGTATCGGGATGATGAACCCGTACTTAACGGTGAAGCGTCTGTTGTTCGATTCGAAGTATCACGCTTCGTTGTGACGACATAGAGACCGTTATCATTGGCCGCAAGATACAGAGGTAAATAGGAAGCAGAAGCATCTGGCGTTGTAATTTGCTTGGTTCCCTTCAACGTGCCATCTGTGACATAAAGAGTTCTCCGTTGTGCTTGGAAAGACGCTGTCGATGGAGTAGCTAGAAAAGTATCAGGATCAAGCAGAGTGGTTTTAACTTGATATGAAATACTATCTTGCTCAAGAACAATGAAATACGCCAGATCTCCACAGGAAACGGAATCGATGATGCTGCCAAAGATGCCAAGGGCTTGGACACTGAACCGTGTAGGGTCAGAAGATTTGGTGGGATCAACTGATCCGATTAAGGTTGCCGAATGAAGCTGACTGGTGCGTGCATCTGACCAGACTAACGATTGGGGTGTAGAAATAACATCGCCACAGGCGCCTAGCTCGAGAACAAGTGTGTCCTTCTTATCGTGATCGTAGTGGTAAATCGACTGGAACCGCGAGACCTGATGGCGGCTAAGGTAATAGAGATGATTACGGAGTTGAAACAGTGCTACGACAGATTCCCCTCGGACAGAAGTGTTAGTTAGAGGTAATTGATGGTCGGCTGCCTGTAGATCCTGGCTAAGGAAAAAGAGTTCTTGCCTAAATGGATGATAAGGGCTATATTGAGATAGGGGCTGTTGAGTATCGACAGCTGCGCCAATGGCTACGATACCAAAACTCGGAGTAGAACCATTGATAGTAAGAGTGACTGGAAGTGCACTTTTGTCCCATGTTGACTCAATATCATAAACGTTATCCCCAGCGGCCTTTAAAGTAGCAACCCATGACCAACCGTCACTCCAGCGGGCATAGATCGGGTCCTTTGAATTGGTGAGCCGTGCTAGCCGTCGAACTCCCTTTTCGTCCGTATAAATTCCATAGGCATACAAGGTACGAGGATCGGAAAAGCGACGTGCGAACGTTTTAAAACGCTCATCAACCTCTTTCGTATTGTCGGATGCCGAGGATGAGACTAACCCTGCATCAGCAGCATTAATTCTTCGTCCGCGAAACCAATAGTGGCCACCACCAGTAGATAAGCGAACGTCACTAGTACTGAATCCATGGAAGGGATCGGCTCTTCGACGCGAAACCAGCCATGAACTGTGCTGCTGGTTGAAATGATCACGTTTCAATGTCTCCCGATCCAGGGATAGAGTGAGAGAACCTAAGGGAGATCTGGATTCCTGATTAAACCAGAGTTTGTAAGCGTCGAAAGCACCCTCGCTGGTCCAAACACGGGGAACTGTTGCAAGGGATCCTGCTGGTATTGGCCAGGAGCGTTTGATTTCCGTCGTACCGGTTTCATACTGCCATTGGATGCTGGAATCAGAAATCAAAGAGATTCCGGTCACCCACGAGGCAAGGACATCCCTACCACGCTTACCTAGCTCGAGGTCATCTAAGGCAGTGACCTCATCGGCATAGATTAAAGACCAAGAAGGTTGGGCTGGCTGCATGGTGGTTGCTGCAATTGGCCGATGGGCGGGTCAATGATGTATTGCGTGCATGTGAAGGCTCACTCAAGTCAAAGCTAGATCTATGGTTCGAGCGATGGTCGTCAGGCGATTGTCATCATCAGAAAGTAGAAAGACAACGGAGTTGCCCATCCAATCCATGGTGGTGACTCCATGTGATGTCGAGAACGTAGGTGCCTGGGAGGGAGCATCCTTAACTGTCCAGAGTTCAAGGACATCAGTGACAGGGTTGAAGCCATAAACAACATCAGCAGCTGCCTGGCCAGGGTGATATTGAAGGACATCAACACCTGCTCCCAAATAAAAAGAATTCACACCACTACCGCCGTAGATGAGTGAGTCGCCACCACGGCTGATAAAAGAATCATGGCCGTTCGATCCCCAGAAGATCGAGGTGCCTTGGGAAGCGCCATACACAGTGAGATCGCCGGTAATAAAGTCTGGACTACTGAGATCGACGATCGACGTTCCACCAGCGGTCTCCATGAACACGACATCGATTCCGGCGAAGCGTGGAGCACAGGGACGACCACTGCTATCGACTAAACGGGGAACATCCACATAAATCGGACTGTAGGCATCATGGAGGAAAAAAGCTGCATCCGTGTTGTCCTGAAACTGGACGGCCACATACGCGGAGTCGTCTGCATCGATGGTTTGAAAATATCGTGCTTTGCCCACCAAGCTGATGCGTTGCCGTGTTCCACTAGAGGCGGGAGAACCAAAATTAATAGCGTAGGCATCGGAGGTCCATGGGGAGGAAGCCGCTGTCAACTGAATGAGAACATCGGCAGAATTATGAATCTCCAAAAAATCACTCGATGCGGAGCAGACCAAATCAATGGAACGAGATCGATCATCCTCAGAAATCACGAGGCTGCTGCCAAGAAGCGAAGGCGTCAATCGTTCTGAGCGCGTGGGCGCGAAAAGCTTGGGTTGAACGCGAGCTATCGGAGCGGAACTCTCTGCGCCCCAGAGTGTGATCAATGCATTCAAGTCACTACTGGTAAACCATGTGGGCCAGGAACCCAATAAGGGTTCTCGATACGACATGACAGTTTGCTCTGGATACGCACTTAGTTCCGGCAAGCGCGACCCATAGAAATCACCGTCACTGTTGTCGAAGGGATGCTCCAAACCAAGGCTATGGCCGAGCTCGTGAATCAAGACATAATGCAAATAGTCGGTGTCGTCAGCTAGAGCAGTGCCATTCAGAAAAATCTCCCACCAAGAACGACCATATTCAGTATTTTGAACGGCGATTCCAAGGGTCAGGGGCAGATCTGTTTGAATTTCAGTGTCAAGATAGATGGCGACATCAGCTTCGCCGACTTTTGAGGTGAAAGCAAAATCAAGAGCAAGTAAGCGATCAAGCCTTAGTAGTCGATGGCGAATAAAGGTATATAGAGCGCTTGAAATAGGAAGAGACTGAATGGTTTGGTGGCCAAAACCTCCTCCCGTGACCTTAACAGGGCCACCTGGAAGGTGAAGATAGATCTTCAGATCTCCACTGTCTATGGCGATTGCTTGCGTAAAGCTCGCCATTTCAAGGTCAATAAGGGCTTGAGCTTCGATCCGGGTACGTGGATCAGCAGCGTCGGGATCCATGGTTTGAAGCGGAAAACCTATGTAGGGATAGTGACAGTATTCATGGTCTAATGATCTCAAAGATAAATGTCAAGTGTAGAAATTCTCTAGAACTCCACCAGGAAGCCGAGGCGGTTGCTGCTCGACAGGTCGTTCCACTCGCCGGCGTCACCAATCTGAGCGCCAACCTTCGCCGCCAATGGCCAGCGCTGGAGTGCGAGCGCCAGTGCGTCCTGGCCGGCGCCAGGTCCAAAGTTGTCAGGTTCCTGCAGACCCTGACCCTCACCCCATTCCACCCGGTCCAGGCTGATCTCCCCACCGCGGAGCCACTTCCATTCGCCCTCCTGGTCGGCGTCACTGCCTCCGAGCCAGAGGTATCGGGAATGACCGCCGTCCTTCGCCACGCTTCCTGACAGCTGACGCCAAAGAGGGGTGCTGGGACGCAGAAGACCGGTCAGGGGATCAAACAGGGCTTGGGACAACGCCGAGGCCTCCGCTTCCGTCTCCAATTCGGCCAGATGGCCACCGCCACCGCCCACCAACCCGCTGGCGGCACGGGCACGGTAGGCATCCACCGCCGTCGTCACCAGCCCATAGGTGGTACCGGCGGCGGTGAATGTCACCAACTTGTGGGCACCGAGGAGGGCGGTGGGATTGAGGCCCGTGAGGGCGTCGGCGGCAGCAGAGGCAAGCAGGTTGGTTGCCGCTGCACTCTTGAACCAGGTGGTGGCGGCTGCAAGCGCAGTTTTGCTGGCACTCACCTCATCCCAATCCACATGGGCGAGCTGGAAACTAGGTGCCAGAGATGCTTTGGCCAGGGGGACGCGGGACCAATCAATCGAAGACAGACTCTCCGCGGTTAGAATGCCGTAGTTGACTTTGGCCCAAGGGAATTTGCTGGAGTTTTGGCCGAGTGTCTGAAATTGAATGTCGTTAATATCAGCGAGCCGGGAAATGTCAAATTTGGCGAGATCAAGGTGCGCGTAGACCAAGCCAGATGCGACATCTGAGCTGATGGGACGGGACCCCCATGCCATTTGCTTGTAGATAGCAGGGGCACGGGTGGAGCCATTGACCTCAACCCAATCAACATTGTCAAATAAAAAGGACTTGGATTTTTGGGCCTTAATGTAATCTACTCGAGTCCAGTCGATGTCAGCGATGGAATTTGCCGTTAACTGGTCGTATGACAGTTTTGACCAATCAAATTTCGAGTGATTAGAACCGAGCTGGCTAAAGGGAAACGCGTTGGCGTCAATAAGCTTGGAAGGATCGAAGAGTCGGTAGTCAAGCAGCGCGGGATTGAGAGATTCAGCGACGTCTGCGGTAATTGCATGCTTGCTCCATGAGATCTGCTTGTAAGCAGCAGCTGCGGTTTTCGAGTTAGCATGAAGCTCTTGCCAATCAATATATTGCAAGCCGAAACTGGAAGATTTCTGAGCCTTAACGTAGTCGACTTGTGCCCAGTCAATGGCAAGCAGGCTTTCCGGTGATAAGTTGGTGAAATTGACTTGCGACCAATTCAAAAGCTTGCTGTTAACGCCTAGCTTTGCGAAAGGGAAGGTATTGACATTTGGCAGGCTGGCGACGTTAAAGCTACGGAGGTTTGTTGGTAAATCAATCAAAACGATTGGCAATTCAGCTGAGGTATCACCGGAATCATCGACTGGGGTGGGGGGTTCTGACGGTGATTGGAGAATGAGGGTCTGTGTCGTGCGATTACCAGAGGGGTCCGTGGCCTGCAAATCCACGCTGTACTTAGGCTGAGCTGGAATCTGGGTGCTAGCAAAAGACAGTTCACCGTTGGTCGACACCACGAACAGCGCTGCGTCACGCCCCCGCGAGTCAATCGACCAAGTCACGGACTCATTGGCTGTAAAGCGTCCGATGGTGCCTCGGGTGGACTCCAGGGCGAGGATGACCGTGGCGTCCTTCAAACCCGATGGAGCGGTTATGATGGGAGGGGTTTGATCGCGAACGACGACAGCCATGGGCGGCGGGCTCCAGCGGTCAAATCCTAGCTTGTGCAAGCTGAGTGAGGGTGTGATGAAAGCTGAATTCTCAATTGTGAACTGAGACAGCGCGCCGAATCGGGAGTCGAGATAACGGAGCTCGGCGGATGAAAGACCATTGGCCAGCTGTGACGACGACAGGCTTGGGGGGAGGAGGCCGTTGTAACTAACTTGCAAGTTGGCAACTCGGTAATCGCCACTGAGGAAGGTGCGATCAAGATTGACGACAAACTGGTGCCGATCCGTGGATGCAACTTGGCTGGCACGAGAAGCGAGCACCAATGAGGTTGTTCCGGTCTCAGAATGAACCAAAGAAACCCAAAGCCCCTGTTCAGGCCGGCTGACATCAAAGAGAGAATCAATTCGATTGGATACCGAAAGCAAATCACGATTGGCATCCAAGAGTGCCTGATAACCTGCTACGCTCAGACTGAACTCCAGTGCAGCTTCAGGGGCGAGTTGCGAGAGCTTTACAACCTTGGCCGAAAAGACAACATCCAATAAATCATCGGCACGCGCAGGGTTGAGATGATCTGTTGGAAGAGGAGCACCATCAACAATAAAATCGAATACAGAGGTAGATTGAGAGATAGATGAGTAAAGTGAAGCCTGATGCTGAAGAAGAGCAATCCGGTCGGGGGTGAGCCCACGCACCAGACCAGGACTCAATCCATACTGAGCGTCCTCGAAGCGTAAATCATCAGGAAGACGTAACAGGGGGATATGATCATAGGTACGACGATACTTTTCTTGATTTCCTATGACGTCAAGTGGCGTGAGTGCATAGAGCTGATCGACAATGTAACGCCCACCATAGAGCTGGGGTGGAACATTAATGAGAGATCTAAATTGCGTGCGATATCGACCACTAGGCAGTAATGTCTCGGAGGTGATATTGGATCTGGAAAGTTTTACGGAGAGATCCGTTCGATTGGAGAGGAGATGTTCGGCTTCGTGGCGTAAGCGTAAGGCGATCACAGATGCTGCAGAATTGAATCCGTCGGAGGCGAGCACACCCTTAGTACCCAATAGGGGCTCTGCAGTCTCCAATGTGACCTGTAGTAACTGGGAGGCTCCTGCAGCAACCTGACGCTGTTCAAACTCGAGTGTGTAGCCGTAAATCCGGGGAGAAGTTGTCAACGCAGAGGGTAAAGTTCCAGAAAAAAAAGGATTCACCACCTGAAGCTGCAAGTCAGAAGGTTGTACCCTCAGCTTGGCTGCCAGCACCTCTGTGTTGAGTTCAGATAACTGATCATCGAAATAACGCTTTGCAGTTCCATAAATCGCATTAATACCAAGGCCGGCGTCGGAGCGGAGGGAAGAGCCAGACCAGTGCGAAAAATGAGAAAGACGCCAGGTGCCGGGCTCATCAGATGCAGTGAAAGAAATTTTCGGCTGATATTTAATCACCGATGGATATGAATTTCGCCAGTAGTCTTCAGGCGAGACTTGGTCCTGATCTGTGATGAAGATCGTTTTCCACTGACGCCCTGATGGACTTGTTAAAACAGCTAGTCCGACAGGGTTGGGGGCATCATCGGCCAAACCAAAATAAGCTTTTAAAAAATATGTATAGAAATTATCAACTGGAGATTGAGGGACAGTCTGCTTATTGACATAGAGCTGCAAGCCAACATCCGCACGAGAACCAGGGCTTGCAATCGACACCTGATCAACATCAAGTAATGTTGGCTGTAATGCGGTAATCGGAGGATCCACATCGGTGAGCTGAAATGGTGCGACAACGCGGCCACCAGAAACATTCAATGTGTAGGCGAATTGGGGGATCTGCTCACTAATCAAAAGTGTGGTTGAGGTGTCCCCACGGTTGTAGTCACTTCTGTTGAGAAGAGTGACATTTCTGAGCACATATGAGCCGGTAAATGTATTTTCAGGAACCGACAGAAGGCCTTCAAATTCAATGAGAACTGCCTGACCATCGTCAACCGACACGTATCGGACTGGCGACAGGGACTCAGAAAAAAAAGTGTTCCAGCCGGCCATGTAGGCCGTCTGGCTGGACTCAGGAGTCTGCCAGCCAAGGTTTATGCCTTCCTGCAAAAATGATCGAGCTGTTGGCTCAAAGCCTGTGACTTTGACCTTGGCCGTCACAAACAACGACGTATCAGCAGTGGAGCAATCAAGTTGATTGCTGGAAAACTTCAAGTCGACCAGTTCGCGCACAAGCTTGGGCGCATTGGTTTGATGACCAACAAGGGTTAAGTTCTTGGGCAGTCCCAGGGCAGCAGCCTGCTCAGGCGTGAGGGACTGCTTAATCGAACGCGGTGAATCCCATTGCACCTCCACTTCTTGGAGCACATACTCACCTGCTTGTAAACCGAAATGATTGGACGTGTTCAGCTGAAAAACTGCCGCTTGATCACTGGATAAGATCTCTCCACTACGGTTGAGGTAAAAACTCGGGCCAGAGCTAAACCCCCAGGTGGTTGGAGTTCCATAACGCAAGTTCAAGCTCGAAATCTGAGCGTTGCGGTCATAGTAGGGGTCACCGGTTTGAAAGCTGAATTGAATATTACCGCTAATGAAATCGGAAGGGTTTGAAAGATCTAATGTCGATTTAGAGAGCGATAAACTCGTTAATGCAGCCTCTGGGGTTAGCCCTTTGCCAACAATATTGAGATCTAAGCTGCCGGGCTCCAGGCCCCACGCCTTAAGCTGAGCATTAATCTCTTCTGGGGTATCGAGCAGGCTGCTTGAGGAATAGCCAAAGCCGTGATACTGGATGCTATGAAGACGGTGGACACCCTCTGCCACAAAATCATCGATCGTGACAAGCAGTGGTGTGGCATTCTGCTTTGTGGTATAAATGTAACCCGAACCCGATGGATAGTCGTTAGTTGAAAAGTAGACTGACGGGCTATTTTGGGTTGATTTGCCAGCCTGAGCCCAGCTAAAAGACCAAGAATTGCTGGTCAAATCAGTTCCAGTTCGATAGACCGTGACTGGCAACAAGAAAGAATTATCCTGTTTACGGTCAATCGTGACCCTACGCGCTGCGGCAAGGGGATCTTCAAACGTGAGCTGTGGTGAAGTTGACGGATTCTGTGAGATATTTCCCGTAGCATCCTTGACTGAGGCTGCTATCAAGTAATACTCACCATCTAAAACTGTTTTCGGAACTAGGTTAAGCGTATTGCCCTCGATAACTGCATCCGCTGAGGTGAATGTGTAAACCACATCAGACATGCTGGTGGGTCGCGCAACACGGCTGAGATAGGCAATCGGATTTGCAGCTGAACTGGAGGTTAATTGCACATTCTCCGAGTACACAATCACAATCTTTCCATTCTCCTGACGAATCGATTGAATCGCAGGGGCCACTGTGTCTTTGCCAAACGTAAATTGATATGACTGAGTTCCCGATGATCCATAGTTGCCTTGTCCCTCCATCAGGAGACCAGATTGGCTAGACCAGCCGCTCGTGAGGACTGCGAGATATCTCGTATCGCGTTGATTAGAAATAGATGTAATGACCTTATTCCCGTCTTTTTTTAGCGACCCAAAGTAAGCATACTTGATAGGTTTACCTGCACTATCGAGTTCATAAATCGTGGTTGATCCAATAGTGCCAACAGTCTGATTGAAAATCAGTTCAAGCTGCCCTGTAGCGTTATTCTGCTTGATCTCGGTGAGGAAAAAGCGGTCAGCAATCGACACATAGCTGCTTTTATCCAGCAAGGTTTGGCCGCGCAGGTCAACTGTGGCCCGATCTGAGATTGTGGTCAAACCATAGTCTTTCTTGATTTCCTGAAGCGCCGTCGCAGAGTAGTTGGAGGGAACAATGAGCTGTTCCATACTGGCTACTGCAATAGCAGCACGGATATTGTTCTCGTAGGGGTCTTTCTCAGCAATGAAGCCATTGAGACTCCATCCGCCACTCATGGGATTAATCTTGACTTGTTCAACACCTTTATAGAGAACACTGAAGTAGCCTGATTCTGCTACTTTCTTACCAGTTGAATCAATTAGTGGCTGATCGACAAACCTAAGATCTAGCTGATTAACGTCTGGGGTCGAAGTCTTGACGACCACATAGCCTGTCTTCTGGTTTTGACGCGCAAGAACCAGATCAGCGTAGGTAATAATATCGGATGCTTGACCCGACGTCTTCTGGTCAATCACAACGATTGTGTTGAGATTTGGGCCCCGATAAAGATTTTCTCCCTTACCTCCGACCCAGAGGTACTGCTTGGTTCGATCACTACTTCCTGAAGAGCCATCAAACCTGTCATCTCCTAGACCCCCATCGAGGATGGCAGCACCGGTAGGTGTTCCTTGAAAGAGGTCGTTGCCAGCTCCACCTCGCGCAAATTGTGCACTGGAGCTGATATAGAAATCATCATTACCGTCAAAGCCATCTACGACTGTTGACTCGCCCTGGTTATCTCCTGAAATCCTATTATCGGTCTTTAAAAGTTCCTTGATGAGATTAAGCGGGCTGTATGTGTTACCTCGCGTTGCCAATGCCGCCAAGAATTGATCAACCGTCATTCCCCCAAGGGGTATTGAGGCGATCAGATTTCTAGAATACTCAAAATCTTGAATATCATAGGTTCCGTCTCCGTAATCAACAACTTTTGCGTTCTTGTAGAAGCCTGCTTCATGTATTGCTCCACCTTTCAGGCCATTCTTGGTATGATCACCGTAGAAGTCTTGGTAATTGCCACTTGTCAGAATAATTCCATCGAATCCACCCCCGTCTGAGGGGATCAGAATGTACGAGACATTGCCGGCGCCAAAAAGTCGATACCCTTTGCTAATAAGGTTGCTATATGAGCTGTTAAAAGTTAGCGTGCCTTGGAGAATTTCCTCGTAGAGAACTCCGTAGCGAACATCACCGTTTTGATATGTGCTCATTAGTCAGTTTTCCCGAGGACAGGCATCGACCTGATCAGTAAAAATTCTTAAGAATTATACGGCATGAATCGCAAACCTCAGTTTTGGTCTCAATTCCCCTCGGGCGCCGACCCTGGGTTTCAGTGGATCAAGACCGAATGCGGACGGGCGAAGTACGCCGAACTGTCCGCGCGTACTGGCCCGTTTGCCCGGCTGCGCCTGATCTGGTTTGTGCTGATCGCAGCCCTGCGGGATTGGCGGCTGCCGGATCAACCGGAGATCTCAGACTCCTGAAGGGCACGGCGGGCGGCCCGACCCACCAGCCAGACCACGGCGACGGTGGCCAACACGCCGATCACCCGCAGCCCCCAGGTGAAGGGGTCGGCATCACCGGAGAGCACCGTGCCGAAACGAGCCACATCACCGGCCAAAGCACCCAACCCGCAGAACAGGATGGTGCCGGGCAGGATGCCGATCAAGCCCAGGCTGTAATCCCGCAGGCTCACCGCACTGAGGCCATAGGCAAGGTTCAGCAAGGAGAAGGGAAAGGCCGGCGAGAGGCGGGTGAGCAGCACCAACTTGAGCCCTTCGCGGCTCACGGCCTGCTCCACCGCCTGCAGCCGCGGCAGGGCCTGCAGGCGCCGTTGGGTCCACTCCCGCAGCCAGTGGCGGCCGATCAGGAAGGCCGCCTCCGCCCCCAGGCAGGCGCCGATGAACACCAACACGCTGCCCCACAGCGGGC
>Ga0194130_10004330_pt1 | contig 18151 bp, 15 predicted proteins | sample TA2KigsurfametaG_FD_160084 | JGI IMG/M metagenome (GOLD analysis project Ga0194130, IMG submission 160084) | Freshwater microbial communities from Lake Tanganyika, Tanzania - TA2015050 Kigoma 12 surface | ecosystem: Environmental > Aquatic > Freshwater > Lake | place: Tanzania: Lake Tanganyika... | reverse complement strand
ACCACCGCTGACGTTGAGCGCTGCCGAGAGGGCCTCGGCCTCGGGCGACATCTGGTGCGTGGCGCGGCGAGCTGCCTCTTCGAGCATAAAGCGATGGGTCTCGATTATGCGTGATTGACTGACCAGTGCGGCCACGTCAAGTGTGCCTGCCCAGGCGGTGAGGCGTGTGCCGAGCTGACTGAGCTTGACCAGGCGTTGGCGCAACTCGCTGAGACGCGCTTGAGCCACGCTGTCGCGCGAGTTGATACTGACGAAGCTGTAGATGTAGGCGTTGATGGTGCGCGCGCGCTCTGACATCGCCGCCATGTGTTGTAATACATCTTCCACGACCGCTGGTGCGACTACCGGTGGTACATCGTGTTTGGTGACGTGATGGCGATCAAATAGTGCTGTGGTTGTGCCAAGATGGGCATCCAACTGCTGAATGGCCTCGGTTAGCGCTGGGTCATTGATGTCGGCAAAGGGTGTGTCGGTGCGCCAGTGGGGTAGTGTGCTCATGAGGTGAGCCCTTTCTGAGTTGACGGTGAAAGAATGAATCCACTATGATACGTATGATACCAAGTTCGTATCGTGATAGGAGATGATTATGAGCGATGGATCGATGTTGGTGCCACCTGTGTCACTCAAAGATGGGCGTGTGGTCATCATCCGTCGCTTGCAGGCCGATGACAAAGCGCGTCTTTTGGCCTTTGGTGAGGCATTACCGCAAGATGACTGGATGTATCTTGAGAACGATTTGCGCAGTGTTGATACCGTGGCCCGACTCGTGAATGCATCGGGTGCTGAACACTGGCGTCAGGTCGTGGCCATTGACGACGACAAAATAGCCGCCTATGCATCGGTACGTGCGTTAACAGGACGAGCGAGTCACGTTGCAAATGTTCAGTTGATTGTCGGTGAATCGTGGCGTCGCCTCGGACTTGGGCGCACCATGGGTCAGGTGATTTTTGCCAAGGCCCAAAAGCTTCAGGCTACAAAGGTGGTCGCTGAGATGCTCGAAGCCCAAAAAAGCGGGCAAGCGATTTTTTCACGGCTCGGATTCCGCATCGAAGGTACCCTGCGTAACCATGCCCGTGATCGGTATTGGAATCGGCATAATGTGGTAGTCATGGCGACGCTGCTGAATTAATGCAGCGTCAGTCGTGCACACGCATGCACACGCATGCACATGACTGCTCCCAACTAGACCCAGGTGTCTGTGTATTCTTTGACGGTGGCGTAGAGCCCTTTGATTTGGGCGAGCCCCTCGTCAGTCACTTCGCGCATGTTACGATAGACCTGCTTGTCGAGCATCTGGTCTTTGTTGCCTTGAGGCCACAAACGCCATGAATCGTTGTCGATGACGTCGGCTACCACAAGTTCACCCGCATTTGTGCGCCCGAACTCAATCTTCATGTCTACCAGGGTGACCTGCTGAGCGTGCCATGTACGTTCTAATATTTCAAAAACGTTTTTTGCGATAATAGTAATGTGTTCGATGGTTGATTTGTCAGTTATATTTGCCTGAATTAGCTCATCTACGCGCATCAGCGGATCATGATTGGCATCATCTTTGAAAAAGAATTCGACGACCAGCGGTTCAAAGCGGTGTCCCTCGGTGAATTCGGGGTGACGGCGCAGATAGGAGCCGGTGGCGTGGCGGCGGGTTACCACTTCAATTGGAATCATCTGACAGCGTTGCACGACCATATCGGTATCACTGAGGCGCTCAACGAAGTGAGTCGGCACGTGGTTGCGCACCAGCAGGGTGAAGATGTTGGCGGTGGTTGCACCGCTCAAGGCACCTTTGCCGGGGATAACGTGGCGGCGGGCGCCATCACCGGCGGTGATGGCATCTTTGCTGACGATTACTGCCCAATCCGGATTGGTGGGGTGTGCAAAGATTTGTTTGGTTTTGCCTTCGGCAAGCAGTGCTCCGTATGTCATGCGTGGGCCTCGCTGGCGAGATGGGCGATAAGTTCGTCCCAATGCATAAAAATCAACAGATGGCCGACACCAGGGAAGACGCGCATGGTGGTTTGGGGCAGATACTGGCGAATCTTGTCGCCGGCGCTAGGCGGGGTAATTCGGTCGGCATCGCCGTACCAGCAGGTAATTGGGTGGGTGATGGGTGAGACATCGACGCCCCAGTCGACGGTAATGAGGCCTAAGTCCTGCAGGTAGCTGTGGTATCCCTGTCTGAAGCTCTCTGCCAGCATATCGCGAAAAATCTGGCCTTCAGGGGCTTTGGCGTAGATATTCTCGGTAGGGGTGAACGTGTTGCGCATCAGCCAGATACCAAAGCGGCCAGCCTTGGGGCCTTTGCCAATGACCACGTTGCTGATTGAGGCCACGATGTCGTTGATAAACGCAGGTGTGCGGTGGCCGAACGAGTGTTGTACGCGGTTGAACCACGACATCTGTGCGATGTCGACCTTGGTGGTTAATCCCATGCCTGAGACAACATGGATGCGACTGACGCGTTCGGGGTGTTTGCTGGCGACTGCCAAGGCATACGGGGTACCAGCCGAGAACGGCAAAAGCACGACGCGTTCGATGTGCAGATGATCGAGGACGGCGAGGGCATCGTGGCGCCAGCCGTCGATGGTACGCGTAGGATGAGGGTCCGATAAGCCGAATCCGGGGCGATCAATGATAATCATGCGTATCCCAAACTGGTGAAGCACGGCGTGCGATGGTACCTGCACATGTGCACCAGGGAGACCATGGCAGAGCAAAACGGGGGTACCGGTACGCGGCCCGCTATCGCTGTAGGCGATGCTTCGGCCCTGGAATACTACACGGTCGACGTGCATACTCATACGAGATTCACTCCACTTCCAGCGACGATTTCACCAACGTGCGTGGCCTCAGGGAGGGTAGCGAGGGCGGAATCTCGGGCGTGCGCCGGGACGATGACGAGCATACCGATACCCATATTGAAGGCATGGTAGGCGTCGTGCTCGGCGACTTGACCGGCATCGACGAGGAGTTCAAAAATCGGTGGGACTGACCAACTGCCACGCCGAATGACGGCTCCACACCCCTCAGGCAAGACGCGCGGCAGATTGTCGTAGACGCCGCCGCCGGTGATGTGGGCCATTGCTTGTACGGGCACATTAGCCTGTTGCAGGGCGTTGTAATCAGCAATATAGCAGCGATGTGGCGCGAGGAGTGCCTCGCCGATGCTTTGGCCGTTGAGTTGACTCGGGCGTGCGTCATAGCCGCCGAGCAGTGGTGTGATACGTCGTGCGAGTGAATAACCGTTGGTGTGGAGTCCGGTGGAGGGGATCGCAATGAGGGCGTCGCCGACAGAGACGGTGCGTGGTAGCATAGCGTTGCGGTCGACGACGCCGACAATAGTACCGGCAAGATCGAAGGTGTTGTCACGATAGACGCCGGGCATTTCAGCCGTCTCGCCACCGAGTACCGCACACCCGACCGCCTTGCAAGCGGCAGCTAGACTCTGGACGACGGTGGCGACCTGTTCGGCTTTGAGTTTGTCGACGGCGATGTAATCGAGGAAGAAGAGCGGGCGTGCGCCTTGAACAAGAATGTCGTTGATGCAGTGATTGACTAAGTCGGCACCAATGAAGCGATAGTCGTTGCAGGCGGCGGCCACAAGTGTTTTGGTGCCGACGCCGTCGGTTGAGGCAACGAGGATGGCACTCTGGAGATTGTCGACAGCTTTGCTCAGGTCAAAGCAACCACCAAAGGCACCGAGACCGGCAGCCACTGCAGGTGTATAGGTTGAGCGCACAGCGGCAGCCATCAGCTCGACTGCGCGATTCCCCTCAGCAATATTGACGCCAGCACTTGCATAATCACTCATCATACCCTCACTAGAAATGATAGCGCCGTCGCCAGAGCGCTATGCTTTGGAGAAGGCCAATTGCGGCAAAAGAGGTTACGGTGAAACTGCCACCGTATGAAATAAACGGCAACGGAATACCAGTAATTGGCATGATACTCATGTTCATCCCCACATTCACAAGAATATGGCAGAGGAACATGGCGGCGATCCCGGTGGCCACTAATCGCCCAAACATGTCACGGGAATTAACGGCGATATCAAGGGCTTGCCAGACAAGTAAACACAAGAAGATGAGCATGATAAATGTGCCCACAAACCCCAATTCTTCGCCGGTAATTGCAAAAATAAAGTCAGTGTACTGTACGGGCAGATAATTACCTTGGCTCATGACGCCATCGGTCCATCCTTGGCCGGTAAGACCACCTGATCCGATTGCGGTCAGCGATTGGATGATGTTCCAGGCACCTGCTTTGAGTTCGGGGTCGTATTTGATGGGGTCCAAAAAGATGAGGAGACGGGTGCGTTGGTAGGGTGCCAAAATATAGGTCCAGCCAAAGTAGGCGATGGGGGCGGCAATCGCCCCTAGTGAGAGGAACTGAATAAGGCGCACGCCAGCCGTCCAACTCATGAAGATCCACACCATGCCAAAGACGAGTGATGTACCAAAGTCCGGCTGAATGAAGACGAGCAATAGTGGGACGGCGAGCAGGACAACACTCCCGATGAATGGGCGCCATTCGCCGAGGCGGCGTTCTTGACTTGACCAAAAACTCGCCAGCACGACAATCAGGATGAGTTTTATTGGTTCGGAGGGCTGAACGGTGCGCAACCCGAAGTCGATCCAGCTTTGGGCGCCACCGCGGATATTACCGAAGACCAGCACTACTGCGAGCAGTACGACGCTGATGATGTAGAGTGGAAAGGTCCATCCTTGCAGGGCATGATAATCGAGCCAGGTTAACGCGGCCATGGCAGCAAACCCGACCAAAATGTTGAACAGGTGACGACTGAAATATCCTTCGGTCATCGGGTTATTGAGCGTAGCACTATAGACCATGGCCAGGCTATACCCGAGTAGGCCGAGGAGTGCGATGCCCAACAAAAAATTATAGTCACGCCATGATGCGGGATTGTTTGTCATACCATCACCAATACACTGTTCTTCCCCATATGTTCCATTATAAAGGTCTTTGTTGAGGTTGTGTATATGGGTGCGGTGCATGCATCATCCATGAGGTATCACGATGCCCCGCCCCACACATAAAATCCATTGCCCTGATCAAGAATCTCGCCGCGCAACTCACGCATGAGTAATTCGCCGAGCACATCGGCACTCTGGCGCTGGGTGATGCGACAGATGTCATCCACATGCCGAGCAGTAACGAGGAGTTGCAAAAACGGGTCATCGGGGTGTGTAGCGGCAGGAGCGTATCCGAGTGCACTACACACGTCATCGGCATGGCGTACCGGTGTGGCTCCTTGATGAATGAGGGCGAGACAACCAGCACTCTTGGGTGCAAAGACCGAGCCTGGTACAGCCATGACATCGCGGCCTTGGTCGAGGGCGGCTTTGACGGTAATCATGGCACCACTGCGCTCGCCGGCCTCGGTCACGATGGTGGCATGCGCTAAGCCACTAATCAGGCGATTCCGTGCAGGAAAAAGCGGGGCACTCGCGCGAGTGCCGGGATAGAATTCGCTGACGAGTGCGCTTTGTGGTTGTGCCAATATGCGTTCGGCCAATGCGCGATTGCTGGCCGGATACACCAAGTCTACCCCTGATGGTAATACTGCTATTGTGGCGCCGTGCGCATGTAGGGCGCTATGATGGGCAATCGTGTCAATGCCGAGCGCAAGCCCACTCACTATCGTAATGTTGCGTTGTGCCAGGTCGTGGACGATGCGTCGTGTGACGTCATGACCATAGCTAGTGGGGTGACGTGTACCCACGACGGCGATACTCGCGTGCATGAATGCCGAACGACTGCCGCGTACAAAGAGGAGTGCAGGCGGGGTTACGATGTGTTTGAGTAGCGGTGGGTAATCGGCATCATGGGGTGCAAGGAGATGGATGCCTTGTTCATGGAGGCGTTGGTACTCGGTCGGCCCATCAAAACGTTGGCGTTGTTTGATGAGCTCACTACTGAGGTGGACGGAGAGTCCTGACTGACATAATGCGTGATAGGAGGCTTCAACCACGGCCTGTGCAGTGCCAAAAGTGCTGATGAGTCGTTGAATGCGGTGTGGTCCGAGGCCATCAATAGATACCAAGGTGAGAAGGGCGGCGTATTCGGCGTGCATCATCATCGGCAGCTCCTGCAAGTGAATGCGGTGAATTCTGCCGTTGAGTGTAGCGAAGAGGCATTACCAGCGCATTACCAGCACAGCACAAAAAGCGGCACCGGCAACGAGTTGCCGGTGCCGCACGATGTACGACGCTACGGCACGCGCTTCCATTCGGCGATATTCCAGGTTGCTGGAGCAATCGGGTCAGGTACGATGCCGGTAATTTTTGCGGAGTGAATCACCGCACCGAGGCGTTGAAAGAGTGGCAGCGAGGGGAGTTCACGGGTAAATATCTGTTGTTGGGCGAGGTATTGCGCGTTTTGTTCGTTGGGGTCAAGCGATGTGGCTGCGAGTTTTACGGCGTAATCAGCATCGCGCATACACCAGCCGGCAAAGTTATTTCCGATCCAGCCGTTTGTTTCACTGGGGACAGCCGCACAACTCCAGAGCTGCAATCCGGCGGGATCGGGGGTGGCAATCCAGGCAAAGAGGGCCAGTTCAAATTGGCGCAAGAAGAGTGGTCCATTGGGTGAGAAGAGGTCTTCTGGTGAGAGATATTCGACATCCACCTCAACACCAATCGCCTGCATATCGGCGACAAATCGCTCTGCAATCTCTTCACGGATGGAGCTACCGGTGGTGGTAGCTAACTGGAGTGTCAGCGTCAGACCTTGACGTGAGGCGCGTACACCACTATCGGTCATCAGATAGCCGGCTTCATCGAGGAGTTGATTTGCCGTGGTTGGATCAAATTCGTAGATGGTGAGATCAGCTGGATTGGCCGCACCGCGTTGATCGGGGAGAACCCAGCTATCGAGCTTCGGTGAGCGACCATTAAACAGGATATCGGCCAGTGCCTGGCGATTGAACCCGTGCGCAATGGCGCGCCGCACACGGATATCTTGGAGGACTTGCACGTCCAAATTAAAGTCAATGTGCTCCCACACGGGGCTGCGATAGTACTCGACGGGTAAACCGGCGCGTGCATCTTGGTCGATGAACGCATATTGGTCGACAGCGATACGATCGGTAATCGCCACATCAAGGTTGCCGTTTTGCAGGTTGGCACGAATCATGTCGACTCCCGACATCGAGGTGAGCACCACCTGACTGGTACTCGGCATGGTACCGAAATAGTGAGGATTACGCACAAAGCGAATCTCGTTGCTCGTCCGTGAGTCGAGCATGTATGGTCCATAGCCGACGGGTTTTTTTGCATAACTGGATGTGCGTATATCGGCAGGCAACACATCTTGGAGGAGGTGTCGTGGCAGGGGCAGCCAATAACTGAGAATAAATGTTGAGCCAATCAAGTCAGGTTGAAGGGTGGCCTTGGTGGTGTACTCATCGAGTTGTTCATACTTGGCGGTACGGTCAAGCAGGAGGCGAGCTTCTTCGCCGAGCGGGGCTTGTTGACGAGCTAATTCATACGCAAAGAGGGAGTCTGCGGCCGTAAGGGGTACTCCGTCTGACCACGTCAGGTTTTTGTTCCACCGATAGGTGATTGAGAGCTGTTGCACATCGGTAATCACACTGGTGACTGTCGAGGTGATATTGCCAGCCGCATCCAGATAGACGGAGACGTCGTTGATTTGGACGTCACCATTATCGATTGAGGGGATTTGTTCCAAAATAGCGTTGTTCACGTATTTGTAGTTTTTGGGCAGAATGGGAGAGGGGAAGAGCAATTCAAGGGCTGGGCCATTAATGCGTCGTAAGGCGCTATCAGCCGGGTACGGGAAGAGGTCATTGGGCATATCGGTGAGACCGATGGCCCATATGTCGTTGCGTTCGGCCAGCGCTTCTGCCACGGATTCATTGGTGGGCACGACGAGTGGCACGGTCGTATCAACGGGGTTGTTCAATCCAACAGGAGTACGGTCGCGCACTCCGCCTTCGATTTGGCAACTCGTGAGCACGAGCATGAATATGATCATCGTAACGACGTATATGCGAACGAAATAGTGACCAAACACCTTCATGATTCATTGTTCTCCCGTTGGTGTGATTGGCTCGTATGGTGGATCCACATGTCGCGGGTCAGCCGCATCTCAAAGAACTCAATCCACATGGTGTCGCGTTCGACACGCACATGCGGTTTGAGATGCGCATATGGAGCTGATTCGAACAGCCGCATATCAACACCATGATAGGCATTCCGCCAATCACTTTCTACATAGACAAAACCTAGGCTGCGATATGAGCGGACGGCACGTTCGTTGATGGCAGCGACATCAAGCACCATGATGTGAAAGCCCAGCTCACCGAAAAAATAATCCAAAAATCCGTGCATGGCTTCAGTACCAAGTCCACGCCCGACATACGATGCTGAAAAGGTGATACCGAGTCGTGCTTGTTTGAGCGTGTTATCGATATCGCGGAGCGAGATGCGTCCCATTAGATCGCCGGAACGACTGTCAACAGCCCAGTGTCGTCGTGCCGCAATCATATCACTGAACCAGCCGGTCGAAAAGGGCGATACGCTGCGCTGGAGATTCCACACGGCTTCGAACGGATCATGGTAGGGAGGCCAGCGATAACTGCGTTCATCATCATACCGGTTCCACGAACGGATGACCGTACGCGACGTATAGATGCTCATACCGCGCCTGTACCCGACGTTATGATGCGAACCAACTCAGACACACAATCACTGGCGCGTGCTTTGATATGGTAATCGGCGGTTACCGCAAACATCGAATCATCGCGATTCACGGTAATCACGGTAGCGCCTGCTCGACGTGCCATGAAGGGGAATTGAGCGACGGGATCTGCTGTGCTGAGTTCGCCAATAAACAGGATGGTATCGCACTGCTCGACGGCGGTGCGGGCGCGTAGTACGTGGGTACGAGCAAACCCCTCACCGAGTAGTACGACATCAGGACGAAAGAGGCTGCCACATCGCGGGCAACGCGGAGGGATGGATCCCTCTTCATCCCAATCACCGAGATGTCCATTCTCAACACAACGAACGCGTTGCACGCACCCATTGAGTTCAACCAAGTCGCGTGATCCGGCCTGCCAGTGTAGTCCATCAATGGCCAAGGTAATCAACAAAAACTCCGACACATGTTGCTCGAGGTCAACGAGTGCATGATGTGCTGGATTGGGCTGAGCGGTGGCGATTTGACGACGGCGAAAGTCATACCACTGCCAGACGGTTTTGGGAGAGCGTGCAAACGCCTGTGGTGTAGCTAGGTCGCGCACATCGTAGTTGGCCCATTCGCCGACCATGGCTTGTCGGAACGACGCTACGCCACTCTCGGCTGACAAACCACCACCAGTGACTACGACCATACGCTGAGATTGCCGCAACTGTGCCAAGATTGTTGCCGGTATATTCATGAACGTTTGCTCACCTGGTAAGCGGGAGTATACTCCCAGTCGATGTTGTTACGGAGCGGCGACAACGAGGCGTTGCTGTTGCGCCCATCCCTCAATCGTCCCTTGGGTGCTTTGATACCGAATGCGGAGCCAGGCCGCACCATCGGCACTTTGTGGGCCATCTATCCAGTCAACTGAGCTTCCCACTGTAATTTGGCCGATGACTTGGCTGGTGCTCGTAGGATCGCTATACACGTCAAGCATGCCCTCGCCGCTTACCACCAGGGTCTGCACGGTTTCGCTCCCTTGGAAGAGTTGTTCTAACCAGGGTGGCATGACGAGGCGGTCAAATGACAACTGTTGAAACGGCGCTTGGATTTGCGATACAAGCGCTTGCGTGTCAATCGGACCAACGCTGCGCTGAATGAATGGCCAGGCAAACCAGCCCCCTGCGGCCACTGCAACGACGGCAAGGGCAGTCACCAACACGCTGAGGAGTTGTTTGTGCCACGGTGCCCGCATCGTGGTGGTTTCACCATCATAAAAGTCTGCCCCATCATCGTCAGTGTTGTTGTTCCCGAGTGGTTTGGAGAGGCGGCCACTTTCGACAAGCAAGAAGCGACGCGTCTGCTCAATGATGAGTAGGAGTTCTTCGAAGTCTTTGATGCGGTATTCCGGGTTACGTGCCGTACACCGCATAATTAATTCATCAACTTGTGGGGGGCAGGTATTCCCCAAAATCGTAGTAACCGGGGGAATGTCAATGGACTGAATCTGATGTGAAACCTCTTCGGGGGTCGCACCGCTAAATGGACGCGAGCCGGTCAGCATTTCAAATAACAAGACGCCAATGGCAAACACCGCACTTTGTTGCGTTTCGTTGTCGCCATCTTTGCGTTCGGGTGCACGATAGCTGGCCAGGTCAATCAGTACATCAGACGGAGAGAGTTGCCAATTTTCGATCCACTTGACGTGCCCTTCACTCACAACCACGAAGTCGTGGCTACTAATGGGTGGATGTGGAATATTTGATTGATGGCACGCATTGACGGCAGCCACAATGTGCTTGATGTAGGTAAGTGATTCTTGTGGCGTAAACGGCGCGCGCGTGCGCACAGTGCGCCCGGTGATAAACTCGGTGATGAAGAACGGACGATCCTCGATGTTGCCACTATCGTAGACCTCTGGTAAGGCGCTGTGTACGTTACGGGCGCGGAGCTCCGAATCGCTCACAAAACGATCGCGAATTCCGCGTTGCTCTGCCAAATGACTACGCATGAGGTTGAGCAAAACCGGACGATTGAGCTTGTCGTCATAGGCGCGATAGACGGTAGCAATTCGCGTGGCTCCGAGTCGCTCATCGACTCGATAGCGCCCGTGAATGCGCGGCTGTGTGCTCATGCCCGCTCTTCCTTACACTTGCAATTGCGTAAAAACGCATTGATACCGCTGATAATTATACCACTATGCTATGTAATACGTACTACCCTCTCTGAAACATTCGCGGAATTGTCATCGTGTAGTCATGCACGGAGGATGCAGGAGTGCGTGTGGGGGGGACGAGGTGGGCAAAGCACAACCAGCGCATGTCCACGTGTCGGCAGCAAAAACGAAAAATCGTATAATACAGAGAGCGACCAACAATCGCCCCTCTGCCCTGCCTCGTGCCACCTACCATCAGATTGAGAGGTATCCCCATGTTCCGTACGATTGACGACGTGCGTACGCAGCTCACGACCCAACAATATATCGCCAGCGACACCATTGCAACGACGCTTTTTTTGGCGAGCAAACTCGAAAAGCCCATCCTCGCCGAGGGGCCAGCCGGTACCGGCAAGACCGAATTGGCCAAAGCCTGTGCCGGGGCGCTCGACCGCGAGTTGATTCGCTTGCAGTGCTACGAAGGTATCGACGAGGCGCGTGCCTTGTACGAGTGGGAGTATGCCAAGCAGCTGCTCTACACGCAGTTGTTGCGTGAGCGCGTCGGCGACATCGTGAGTGGTGCGCAGACGTTGGCCGGGGCCGCCGATGCGATTGCCAAAGAAGAGAACGTCTTCTTCTCGGATCGCTTTTTGTTGGCACGCCCTTTGCTCAAGGCCATCACGAGCCCCAAGCCGGTGGTATTGCTGATCGACGAAATCGACCGGGCCGATGCCGAGTTTGAGGCGTTTTTGCTCGAGTTGCTCAGCGACTTTCAGGTGAGTATCCCCGAGCTAGGCACCATCAAAGCAGTGCACCGGCCGATTGTGATTCTGACCAGCAACGACACGCGCGAGTTGAGCGAGGCGCTCAAACGCCGCTGTCTCTTTTTGTATGTGGGCTACCCCGATGCTGAGGCCGAATTGGCGGTGGTCAACCTTAAGGTGCCGGGCGTGCCGCCCAAGTTGGCCACTCAAGTGGTCGAGATGGTGCAACGCTTGCGTCAGCTCGATTTGCGCAAAATCCCGAGCATGTCAGAGACAATCGATTGGGCCAAGGCGCTGGTCGAACTCAACGTGCGGCATCTCGACCGGAGCAACATCGACACGACGTTGAATGTGTTGCTTAAGTACGAGAGCGATATTCAGAAAGCGCGCCGCATCATGGAGCGTGAAGGGGACCAAGAGAGCCGTGGGGCGCGCGACGAAGACCGCTCACGCGGTGGTGGTGATGATCGCCGCGACCGCCGTGATCGCGACCGCGATCGTCGTCGTTGAAATGAGGTGCCCCCATGGATGAACGATTAATCGCATTTATTCGGGCCTTGCGTGGCCGCGATGTGCGCATCTCGCTTGCCGAAAGTATTGATGCCCTGCGGGCCATTGAGGCTGCCGGCATCGACGACAAAGCGGTGGTGCAGGCGGCGCTCAAAAGCAGTCTGATTAAAGAGGCCAGCGATTTGGCCACGTTTGACGAGATGTTCCCACAGTTCTTTGGCCTTGATGCGCCGCCGCCCATGCAACAGCCGGGTGGTGGGCTCGATGACGATGCGGCGCAACAGATGCAGCAGATGCTCCAAGAGTTGCTCGACATGCTCGATGAGCTGAGCGAGGAGGACCTGAAGCGCCTGATTGAGGCGATGATGGGCGACGGTATGACGCGCTCAGAGTTGCGGCAGATGATGGAGCGACGCAACGCCATGCCCGACATGAGCGAGGGTCTGCCGATGGCTTGGGGCATGCGCATGGCGATGGAGGGGCTCGATGTGTCGCAGGCCAACCAGCTGTTGCAACAGATGCTCGAAAAGTTGGCGCAGATGGGCTTTGACCCCAACCAAATCAAGCAGATGGAGCGTGAAATCCGCGAGAACCGGGCCACGCTGGGCCAACAGGTCGCCGAGATTTTGCAGGCGGAGCAGGGATCTGGGCGCGATGACGAGGAGCGACAACGCAACCGCGATGAATTGTTGGATCGGCCGTTTGACCAGTTTAGTTTCGACGATGTGCCCAACTTTCGCCGTGAGGTGACCAAACTGGCGGCGCGCTTGCGCTCGCAGGCCTCGTTGCGCATGCGGCGCGCGCAGCACGGCAACCCGGACATCAGGCGCACGGTGCGGGCCAACTTGCGCTACCACGGGGTGCCGATGGAGTTGCGCTTTCGGCGGCGCGATTTGCGCCCCAAGTTGACGGTGATTTGTGACGTGTCGGGGTCAATGCGAGCGGCGGCGGCGTTTATGCTGCTGTTGGTGTACGCCTTGCAGGATCAAATCAAGCGCACGCGGCCGTTTGTCTATTACCGGACGATTGCCGACATTACGCGCGACTTTCAGGAGTTGCGGCCCGAGGCGGCGATTCGAGTGATCCCCGATCGGATTCAAGGTGGGCCGTACCAGACAAGTCTGGGCAGTTGTTTGACGACCTTTTTGCAGGATTACCGCGGGGCAGTTGACCGCAACACGACGGTGATATTCATGGGGGATGGCGATGATCATCGGGGCATCCCGCGCGTCGAGGACTTTCAGGAGTTGCGTCGGCGGGCCCACAAGGTGCTATGGTTCAACCCCGAGCCGCAGTGGCGTTGGTACCGCGAGGACAACTACATGCAACTGATTGCGCCGCAGTGTGATGGGGTGCATGTGGTCAGCAATTTGCGTGAATTAGGTGTGGCCGTCGATCAATTGTGGCGGTAGATAGGTGCCCCGGTTGTAGAGACGTAGCATGCTACGTCTCTACAACCGGGGAGAAATACCACAGAAGGAGAATCTATGACGATTCAGGCAATCATTGACGATTGTATGCCCTACATTGTGGCCATGGCAGAGGGGCGGTATGCTATCTCACTCGGTGGCTCACGGGGGAAGCGCATTGATGACAGTCGCTCGGACATCGACTTTCGTCTGTTTTGTGATGGGGCGGTCGGCGGCGATGCCTGTTATCAGACGCCGGCGTGGCAACAATTTGAGGAACGTGTTGTATATTGGCGCACCCAGGGGATTAATATTGATTACTGCTGGATTCGCACGGTGGCTGATATCGATGGCCAAATTGACGCCTGGTTGCGTGGCGATGGCCGTACCACCGAGATGGTATGGACGCTGTGGGGATATCACGTGTTGACCGATATCACCAATCAATATGTGATCGTAGATGAGCATGGATTGATTGCTGCGTGGCAGGCACGACTCACACCCTATCCAGCGCAGCTCAAACAAGCGTTAATCACCAAGCATGTAGAATCTTTGGTGTACTGGAAATCAGACTATCACTATCACAACAAAGTGCTCCGTGGCGATGTGGTCTTCTTAGCCGGTATGGGGGCTCGCTTGGTGCACGACATGATGCAAATTCTATTTGCGCTGAATGAACGCTACTACGTGGGCGATGGCAATAATTTGCACTATGTCGAAATGTTTGCCATAACACCACCCCACATGGCACAACGAGTGATAGAAGCATTACAGGCCTTGCATGAGCCGATGCGTCAGTATGAGTTGTTTCAAGAGTTAATCACGGATGTGTTGGCCTGTGTTCCGGCCGAATTGTTGCCGACTAGGCGCATTTGGTGATGCTTACCCCCTTGTTGTAGAGCCGCAGCATGCTGCAGCTCTACAACAAGGGGGACAGGTTTGTATTACCGGGCGGTGGTGAATTTCCAGAAGGTGGTCGTAGATAGTGTTGTACCAACATTGTTTTTTGCACGTACCTGCCAGAAGTAGGCTTTGTTTTTTGCGAGGCCTGTAACGGTAACTGTGCGTGTGGCGCCGGTGCGATGGGTGTGCGCGTGGGAAAGGGCAAATATTGCGGCGGTTCACGAACCGCCTGGGGGAAAATGCAAGGATGCGCCATGGCTGGCGCCGATGGGATTGTGTGGGGGCGGATCATGAACCACCCTGGTAGCTGGTGGGGCAAGGCATGACCTTGCCCCACCTCGGGGTATCCATCGGCAGGGGCATGCCCTGCCGGTACGGGTTGGCTCCACCCCACGCGCGTGGGGCAGCTCAAGGGCGCCATTTATGGCGCCAGAGCGATAGATGTGCGCGTGGGGAGTGAAAGATCTATGGAAGGCAGGAGATCGCCAGCGTCCGCAGTCTTTCAGCAGGCATAGTGAAACGTGGTTGTGTAAACATCATAAGGACGGGACAGGTATGCAACGCAACGAATATGTGTGCCAGCGGCGCAATGAGCGCTCCGGCGACCCCGTGTCATACCCAGACGGTTTGCAGGTATGTGCAGTGGCATGTGAAGGAAGCCAGGTGTAGTCAAGCCATCGTGGTGGAAATAACAATCGCGCTTGGGGAAACGACCAGCGAAATGCACCGTATTCGGATGTTTCAACAGTGCCAAAATCACGGAAAGACTGGTCGTTTTGGAGGTCAACAGTGGTTGAATCGCGGTGTAAAAAGAATATTGTAATCAGAATTGAACAAACCACAACCCAGAACCATGGGCTCTAGTAATGATGACGCAACGGAGAAAAAGACTTCAGTGGCATGCCATCCTCGTAAGTACTCCAGTAAATCAGCCATGAAGCATTCTAACATGCATCGACCGATGCATGATGCTCCAGTAGCTGTCAGTTACGGCATATGGATGCGCGTAAGAATGATTCATTCCACAGCGAAAACACGAATGAAGCCATCACCATAGGCGACCCCGAGCCGACCATCGGGATGGAAGGCGACGGCCACGGCACCACGAATTTGGTGGTCCACACGTTCACCGGCCTGTTCGCGCGCATCGGGCGCTATGAACGAATCAAGTAATACGCCGTCAAAGGTAAACAGATTGACCACACTGCCACCACCGTCTTGGGGAGTGATGATTTGCGCATGCGCAATCAGACCTCTGTTGATGTCGATATCAAGGGCGTTATGGCCACTACTTTCAGCAAATTGACGAAAACCATCGCCACCTCCGACTTTGCGCCACCACCGCAAGGAGCCAGTGGTTCGGTCAACCGCCCAGATAGATCCATTGACGGTATGCCCGAAGATGGTGTCTGCGCTGAGTGCATGGAGACTTGCGGTGGTGACAGCTTCATAGAGCGATGTTTTCCATAACAGCTGGCCTTGCTGATCGATGGCCACTAATTCACGTCCTTTGCCGATAGCGTATGAAGTGCCATCGAGGGCGACGCTCAGACTCAAAGGGAATTCACCAATATACCCGCCTTGCCAGTTGATATTGCCGGTGCTTGCATCGAGTTGTACCAACCAACCGCCGGCAAATCCGAGGGTCACCACAGAACCATCAGGGCTAAATGCAGTATTTCGGAGATGCTCGGGAGCAGTGGTGTACGCTGGCGGCTGAGCTGTGTACGACCATATGGTCTGACCGGTCTGAGCATTGAGGAGCTCTGCATCATCATCAAGTGGGCCGGTAATGAGCGTTCGGCCATCTGGACTGAATTGTACATGCCGATTGTAACTGCGTTGTGCACGTTCGGAGGTGCGTTGCCAGAGCACCGTGCCATCGTGCTGCCAGACAGTAATACTCCCATCGTGACAACTAGCGGCCACAAGACCCGTTGATGATACGTCGAATCCCCAGCACTCATCGGCGGTGGTCGTGCTCCAGGTGTGATCGGTGGTAGCAACAGCCACCTGTCCGGGCTGGTGTAGCTCTGGGGGGTGGCGTGCTTCTGTGAAGGCAAACCCATCTGCGAGTGGTTGTATCCAGAACCATCCATGATTGGTGGTGTAACGCTGAGCATCAAGCTCGGTGAGGGTATATGTTGAGGCAGGTTCGTTGAGTTGTATGGTCACCGCAAGCGTCTGGTCGCGGGTCGGGTCGACCGCTTGCATGGCGTAGCTCCCTTTTTCATGATGCGCTGTGAGATAGGTGACCAGTGGATAGGCGCTAGGACGTTGGCCAAGGCGGTCGAAAAGAGTGGCTTGACTAGGAATGCACAACGAAAAACGCCCGTTTTGGTCACTACGTGTATTCCCGATGCGTTCTTTGAACGAAAAAAGCAAGGCGGTTATCTCAACATTTGCTAGCGGTTGATTTTGTTGATCGACCACTACTCCGTGGATGACCGCATCAAATACCATCCCAAGTTGATTGGCTCCACCAAAAACACTCTGACTGTAGATCGGGATGGCGAGGCTGGCAGGGGTACTATCAACAGCGACCCTCACAGTCATGATTGGGATTTCTCCGCGCTCTTCTAAATCTCCCTCCATATCTAAGTGCCACGCCAGCTCTGTTGATGCTCCGGGCTGAATGATCTGACTGCCTGGGTGGAGTGTGAAGAACTGTGTATACCAACGACGATTGGGGTCAGCAGGTGGTTGTTGCCAACCGAATTCAACGGTTTGGTCGACAATAGTGACTGCTTGGGTACCGTTGTTGGTGATGATGACAGGTATGCGTAATGCATCCTCGAGGCGCGCATACAGTGGTGCATGGGTGCTCATGACCACATCACCAACCGTCGTGCTGATGAGGGTGCTCATTTCGGTCGGCGCCTGCACTACATTTGGACATTGTAATGGTGGCGTATCGCGAGTCGTTGGCGAGGGAGCTATGTCGGGTGCGGCTTGGGCCACCACTGTGGCACGCGGTGTGGGCGCATTTTGGGGTGTGGGTACGCCACCACATGCCGAGAGGATGAGCACTAATACACAGAAGTAAACATGATGGCGATATGGCATCAACATATCCTTTCTGTCATGGTGTGATGCAGATATTTCCAGCCTACAATGTGACAAGACTTACGACACAAACAATTTACGCGGAAAGTTGGTCAAGCGATCGTAGCCGTCCGGCGTAATCGCAATCGTCTCAGACATGCCAAAGCCCTTGGCCAAGACGTATGTATGCAACGTCATCCCCACCTCGAACGACCAATCAGCCACTGGCGATGCCTCAAGGTTTTCGCCGCTAATCGGCAACAACATGAAGCCTACTGAGTACATTGTTTTGTTGGTGTAGGTCTCACGTAGGCCCGCCGAAAGCACCCCCTCGCGGTAGATGCGATCGGGCACGGTGGCTGCCACACCCGGCTTGATGGTCGCCAACGCCGCATCTTGGATGGCCACGAGCTGCTCGACGATGCGATAATCCTCGTCGCTGGCGTGGGCCACCCGAATCGGCCGCATGAAGCGGGCGTGGTAGTGGCGCACGTTGGGCGTGGTCTCGATTTGGACGATGTCGCCGTGCTCCAGCACGCGATCGGTGTAGTAGCCGTGTAGGTGGTAGGCACGCTCACCCGAGGCCATCACGCCTGGGCCGGCTAGGTCGCTGCCGGCGCGAATCATGGCGTCACAGATGGCAGCGGCCATTTCGCGCTCGGTGGCGCCGACCTTGGCACTATCAATGGCGGCCT
>Ga0194130_10004325_pt1 | contig 18155 bp, 6 predicted proteins | sample TA2KigsurfametaG_FD_160084 | JGI IMG/M metagenome (GOLD analysis project Ga0194130, IMG submission 160084) | Freshwater microbial communities from Lake Tanganyika, Tanzania - TA2015050 Kigoma 12 surface | ecosystem: Environmental > Aquatic > Freshwater > Lake | place: Tanzania: Lake Tanganyika... | reverse complement strand
TGCGCCTTCTCTTATTGATATGGGTTGTAAAACTTGCATCATTTGCTGCCACAGAAAAATCGACCCACATGCTTTATTCCACACTTATTGGGCGCTTTGATCAGTTTATCTGGGGAATGCTAGCTGCACTCATTTGGCATCAACACCGCAGTCTTATTGAGCAACTAGGACGCTGGCTTTTCCCTGTGGCAATGCTCGCCATTGGGGCTGCAGTGGCATGGCAGGCTAATCATGCAAGTTTCTTTCTTTCGCAGCCAAAGCAGTGGGCTTGGCTGTGGTGGGGAAGTGCTGAAGCGATTCTTTGGGCGCTGGTTATGGTGTGCTACGTAGGAGGAAGGCTACCTTGGCCTGAGCGCTTGGATCGCTTGCTTGCAAGCGCTGGTCAGTGGAGTTATTCACTATACCTTTGGCATGCCACCGTCATCTTTTTGGTGGGCCAATATGTGGGCTACGTTGCTTTTTCTTCGTATGCGATTATCAACGCTTTACTTAATATGCTTTTCATTTTTCCTATCGCGCTCTTATTGGCAGCGCTCTCCTTTCACACCATCGAAAAGCCGTTTCTTAGTCTGCGTAAGCGGTATTTATGACAAAGCGATGCGCTTCCTTAGATGCCTACAGGAGGCCAAGGCACATACTCCACCCCTGTGGCGATGATAGGTGCAACTGCCGCTTTGTTTTCAGTTGATTCTGAAAAATAAACGAAAAGATCAGATCGCGATGCAGCTTTGGCATCTAGCACACCGACCCAGTAGGTGTAGCCTGCATCGGTGTTGCCTGTGATCGGATCAGGTATCAGTGGATCTCTTCCTAGCGCATTCTTATAAAGATTGCGGATGTAGGTTGCGTTATCCACATCAGCGCCATATTTGTCTTTGAATTCTTTGCTTTCCACAAAGGTCTTGGCCACATCAAGCAAGTAGGGGTTTTGCTCAGGCGAAAGATTAGGGTTTAGGTATTGCTGAAGCTCAGACACCCAATAGCCTAAGCCCCCAAGATCAGGGTCTCGCGCAAAGGCGGCGCGATACAGCCGATAGGTCACAGCAGGCGTTCCTGTGACATCAAGGTTGACTTCCGTTTGTACTAGATTTTGGTAGCCAGCAACTGAAGCTTTAGCAAACTCAAGCTTTTCAATATGGCGAAGCTCATCGATATCGCCTGTAGCGAGATCGGTTACTTTCCAGATCGTTATACCGTCTTGAGAAAGTTTCTCTGTTTTATAAGCCGACCGTGCTTTTTCAAAGATCGCTGTATCGATCCCATCACCACCATCAAGGCTGTCACTGCCTGCGCTGCCAATGAGTTTATCTGAACCCGCAAGACCTTGGATGCAATTATCGAGCATATTGCCCTTGAGCCAATCAGAGAAATCAGTTCCGACAGCCGATTCAATCGCACTCCCAAAGTTGATTCTAAATTGCCCAGGTGCTGTGATGAGATCAGCTGCTTTTTCACCAAAATAATTCCACGAACCGGCTTCAAGACTCATGTGAACACCTATGCCTTGCGCTGAGAGGCTCATCCCACTAAAGCCCACGGATGCATCTACGCTATCGGCACCCGCACCATCCTAAATAAAGCTGTGAGACTTTGCATCAACCTCATAGCGATCGTTTCCGACACGGGCGGTTTTGCTTGGTCCGTATAAGTATTGGAGCGCAGCAATATCCATCTCGGCGTAGCGAAAGTCATAATCGGATTCACTGGATGTATGCTTCTTAACGGTATAGCGAGTTTTATCTTCAGCAGTGCTCAAAAAGGGTGGCTTCCCCAAACCCCCGACCCCTTTAGGATCGCTAAAGGGGTGTTTTAGGCCAAGGGCATGACCAATCTCATGATTCAGCGTAAGAGAGCCATAGTTACCCTTTGCAGGGTTCAGATTGTCTTCACTGCCAGGGTCTAAATAAACGTCGCTCCCATCTGCCGTTTCGCTTGGGTCAGAGGCATAGCCTGCAGAGTCTTTTTGAAGGTTATTTGTAAATACAAGAACGCTTAATTGATCACCGGCGTTATCGGTATAAACAAAGCAAACACCAATAAGCGAGCTCAGATAGCTTAGTGCTTGAGTGACTGCTTGCCTTTGTGCAGCATTGACCGGGGACCACTGATTCAAGTCGTCTTGACTGCTCACATAGCTCGGTGGGCTGCTCGGAAAGGCATAGGCCATCACATTGCCGGGCATAGCATCGCAGGCAAGCAGATACTGATAGCGACTGCCTCGTGCCTCTTCAAAGGTCAATGCGTTGATCCAATAGGGCAGGGGCGTTGCACCGTCGGTGTAGATCACTTCTTCGATCCAACTTGGTAGCTTGACATCGCTTGAACTCACAAAGGCTCGGTCTTGGTCGCCTTCATCAATGAGCCAATCATAGCGATCTGAAATCACATAAGCATCATCGCCTGGGCCGCCCCAGACGCTATCAACGCCAGGTCCTGCGTTAAGGGTATCGGTTCTGTCCGTGCCAATCAAAGAGTCGTTACCACCGCCGCCCAAAAGCAATACGGGCTTTAACTCGCCATAGGAGGCGATCAAATCATTACCGGCTCCCCCATCTAGCGTATCGGCGCCGCCCTGGCCATACAAGGTATCGTTACCAAGACCGCCAAAGCGTCGGTCTGCATCGCTCCCCCCCGACCACCAAGTCGTTGCCCGCCTCCCCATCAAACCACTTGGTACCGCTCGCTGAGTAAGGACGAGGCCCATCGGGCGCCATAAAGCCATTGATGCCGTCATCGCCCTCGCCACCAAAGACGGTATCTGGGCCATTTAAGGGGATAAGGTGTCGGCGCGAGCGCTGCCAAGGATCGAATCTGAAGCATTGTTACCCAAAATTTCTTGACCCGTGATGAACCTTGACCTCTCTTAGATGGGATGGCGTTGCCGAAAACCTTCAGATTATCCATAATCAAGGCCCTTTCCTCGATAACGGGGTACGACAGCTTAATCGTCGCGCTCCACTCCTTGCGATTCTGATAGAGGCGGTTGACCGTGTTAAAAATTCCAAAAACGTTGTTGCTTGGACTCATGTCCCTGTTCTTAGTTCAGTGCGGCGACATGGGCTTTGACGGTCAAAAGGACCTCTTTGGGGCCATTGGCTTTAAATCGGGAAGTGTTCCAGTCATGGTGCCTGGCGCCAGTAGCTGCGGCGCATCAACCGGTACTACTGGCACAACGGGCGGTACAACAACAAGTACGGCGCCAGGTCGCTGCCTTTCGGAGGCAGAAGCTGCCAATGCCATTACTCAGCAGTGCGCCGACTGTGCCGTGGTACTTGCCTTTAAAGGCACGAATGAGCAAACCATGTGCGGAAGTATTGCTGTGAGTGCCGATAAAACACGCTTTGGGGTGGGATCTTCAAAGTTAATCGCTGAGGCCCAGGCTACGTCGCTTGTAAGTTGTCAGGCAAAGGAGATTGCGGCTGGGATCACGACTTCAACCTGTGCGCTCTCCATGTCACAGTGTTTGAAGTAAAGACCGCCTACTTACTTATTCAAAAAGTGTAGCGAGCGGGATTTTTCCGAATCGGCTGTTTGGATCATTTGCGCCATTATTGGGCATGTGATGAACCAGGCATCGGCGATCGATCGTTCTTGTTTGTGGGTCAATGGGGAGCATATGTCGAGAATGAAATCCCCTTGGTATACCCCAAAAGCTAAGTGCTTGGGCTGCCTTTTCTCGGATGTTCCAGCGCCCAAAATCAGGATTGCTTGAAGGGCTTGCAAGATGCTCGTGCATGAGCTCTTGATCGAGCAAATACATCGCCTGATAGGGAAAAGGTAAATTAATGAAAACTTTCCCTTCATGTTGAACCTTAGGCACATCGCGTAATGCGATTCGAGCCGTGATGTCACCGACCACAATTGTCTGATCGCTTGGTCGAATCTCATAGCGAAGAAAACCTGGAATCAGGCTAAAGGGCCTAAGGAGCTCGCGCGCTTCGAGCCAATAGCTGATACCTTCGGGCGCAAGCAGCAAGTCATCTTCAAGATATAGAAAGTGTGAATGATTTGATCCCTGCTCGATGAGCTCACGAAACACCGCAAGATGTGACCATGCAAGCAAATAAGGGTGACCAAGCCATTGGGGTGTGATGATTTGCGTATGTAAAGGGCTATTGCTAAAACAATTAAGTATCAGTGAGCGTTCTTTGAGTGATTCGGTATTGGTAATGATAAATACATCGGTATGTTTTGCGTAAGAAGAAGCAACGCTTGCAATCTTAGTGAGCAAGGCCAAGCGGTCCTCACGATAAAAAAACGTAACTGCCATAGCAAGTCGCAGCATTTATTGAGCACTCGTGATTTGGCCATGGGCATCAACGGCAAGAAAGGACTTACCTGATGCATTGAGCACCTCGATCGACCCGGACTCGCTATGCATGGCTTTTAAACGAATCTGATTTGCTTCAAATGCTGTATCGGCAACCACAGTGAGCGACTTAAACGCTTGGCTGCGGGTAATCGATGTGGAAATTGCGCCTGCGTACACGGCACGCGCGCAAGCGACTTGGTGGCATCGTCGGGGTCGTTAATGCCAATATGCCAGGGCAACTGATCAGGTTTGGTGCCAAGAAATCGGGTCTCTCCAGCAAGATTTAAATAAGCAAAGCGTATGAATTTTGATTGCAGTATCGACGCTGCACGATCGGCAGCGTGAGCTGATAAAAAGGGCTCCACATCAAGCTTGACGCCCGCTTTTTCGATAAACACCGAGCGCTCGCCAAGGGTGATGTCGGGCAGCAACCATGCGCTTTGTGACAAAAGCATCATGGTCTCGCGATCACAATCGATGGCGTGTTTACCGGCTTGGCGATGGATAAGGCTAAGCACGCTCTTATCGTTATGGAGATTGAACTTCTCTTGAACGCTTTCGATAGCCTTGTAAGCTGTTTGAAACCAGCGGTTTGCTTCACGCTCGGTACATCCTGCTGCAACAAACTCGCAGCGTTTGCCGAGCGCTTGAAATGGCCTTGCGAAAATATCAAAAGACATGCGATTTAACGTTGTAAAAAAGATTGAATTAGTCGCTCAAGCGCCGCCTGATCCTGGCTGCGAAAGCCTGCATGTTTGTGAAGCATCGTCAGGCTTTTAGGGCGAATAAAAAATGAACTTGGCATAGTCTTGATATTGTAGCGTTGTGGTGTTGTCGCCTGCTCATCAAAAAGAATAGAAAAGCGGGGCTTTGCTTGTTGCAAAAAGGCTGTTGCTTCGCGAGCGTCCTTATCGAGGCAGACGGCAAGGATCACAAGGCCTGATTCCTGATAACGCTCATGCATGGCCTGCATCCAGGGAAATGAGAGCTTGCACGGCGCGCACCATGAAGCCCAAAAGTCTAAGTAAATCAACGCGCCCTCAACCCGTGATAACTGCAGCGGGCTTTCTGAACCGGCAAGCGTGAAATCCTGCGCTTGCGCAGGATTTGCTGGTGTTTGTGCCGAGTGAGCAGGCTCGTGGCTGAGCACCAGCGGGGTACCCAGGCACAGCCCAAGGGCTTGGCTGAGCAATCGTCGGTGTGCGCTGAAGGCCTCACGTTGGGCTGATGCTGTATCGATACTCATAGGTTTTGTTTCAATCGGTTCTCTCACTTGCAACGAGCCTAGCCCAAGCGTGTGCCCTTTGCCAGACCGTTTGGTCTGATCACATCGCTAGCGATCCCTGAGTGAAACGTTCAGGATCAGATCGATGCTTATGGCCGTCTATCGAGCCATGCGTGAAGTGCAGGACCGAAAAGTCCAATGCGCAAGTCTCGAATTTGGCTCAGAAAATCGACTAAATATTTGAATTCAGAATGTGATTCAATGATTTAGTGAAAACTATTCACTAATCCCTCACAAGCAGCCCATTCTTAATCTGTCACGGGAGCCACGTACTTAGTGAATCGCTTACAAAATTTATCTTGACCAAAGCCTTATTGAGGTGTACGAAAGATTCGTCACACAAAAAATAATGTCGACTAATCGTCAAAGTATTGGCGATTTTTGAAAGGATCAGTCATGGCCGCCTTTGCAAACCTGACGATTCAACAGCTTTATCAGTCCGTATTGTTGCGCGCTCCAAGTGCTCAAGAGCTCAACGCAGCGCGGCAAACGAGCGCAGCAGGCGCACTTGATGAAGCATCGCTTACCTTATCGCTACTTGGCTCATCCGAATACAAAGCCTTCGTTCAGCCCGTCGTTGCTGTGTATGACGCTTTTGTGGGGCGATTGCCTGATCCGGCAGGATTACAGTTTTGGGTTGATTCACTGCGCCATGGTGAGTCCCTTGGCAGGCTTATCGAGGGCTTTTTAGGATCGGGCGAGTTTGCGGGTCTTGTGCAAAGCAGCAATAACGCGCTTTATGTAGGTGCACTCTACGATCGGGTGTTGGGGAGAAGCGCAGACAGCCAGGGCCAAGCTTACTGGACCGATTTGCTTGAGCGCGGCGTTGTCTCGCGCAAAGACGTGGCGCTTTCGTTTTTGCAATCAACCGAGTCAGCCACAACCCTTCAAGCCTCCGGTGCTTTTGCCCAAAGCTATGTGGTCTTGCGGGCTGCAAAGCCTGCCGTTGAGCTCACCCTTGCCGAGGTGGATGCAGCCCGTGGCGCATCGGTGGGGTCAATCTTTGGCACGAAAATCGTCTCAGAAAGCCTTTATCAGGCTATTTTGCAGCGTGCACCGAGCCCCAGTGAGCTAGCTAGCGATAACGCAGCCCTAGCCTTGGGGCTGCTCACCGAGGCTCAGCTTGCCGCAAAGCTCATTGCCTCACCGGCATACATCAATCAGGTGCAGCCGGTGATTGCCATGTACGACGCCTTTATGGGCAGGCTGCCCGATGCCTTTGGGCTTGCCTACTGGAGCGGTTTGCTGCGTGCAGGTAGCACCCAAGAGTCGGTGGTGAGCGGTTTTCTCAATTCGGGCGAATATGGGGGCTTATCGCAAAGCGCAAGCAATAAGCTATTTGTCGATACGCTTTATGCACGGGTGCTGGGGCGCGATCCCGACGTAGCAGGAAGCGCTTACTGGGTTGAGCAAATCGCAACCGGCCAGGCAAGCCGTGAGGCGGTGGCTGTATCGTTTCTCAAATCGGGCGAATCGGCAAGCTCGCCCACTGCGAGCAATGCGCTTGCCAACGCCTATGTGCTCTTGCGCGGGGCAGGGCTTGGCGATGCGCTCACGCCTGCTTTGGTTGATCAGGCAAGGGCAGCGACGGTTGCGCAATTGTTAGGCGCCAAAGTGGGGGTGGTGGCCGATGGCTACCTTGCAGGCGCTACGGTGTGGGTGGATGCCGATAACGATGGGGTGAAAGATCCTGGTGAGCGAAGTGTGCTTACCGATACCAAGGGTGCTTACCTGAGCTTTGGCGAAGCCCATCCGGTGGTTGCCACCGGTGGGACCGACATTGCAACCGGACTAAGCTTTCTTGGGCAGCTCAGCGCACCGGCTGGCGCCCTGGTGGTCAATCCCATCACAACGCTGGTTGAAAAGCTCACCGATCGGGGCCTATCAGTTGAGTCTGCCCAAGACTATGTCGCCAAAGCGCTTTCGCTAACTGGAACAAGCGGTTCATCGCTTTTAAGCACCGATTGGCTAGCGAGTACGAGTCCTTTGGGCTTTGCCGCGCAGACAAGTGCTGTGCAAGTGGCCAATCTGATGCGGGTGAGCGCTGCCCTCGTGCCTGCTCATCAAGCCGATGAGCTTGCCGATGGGATTGCCTCAGCGCTTGCAGCCAACATCCTTTCGAATCTCAATCGACCGCTCGATTTGCAATCGGCTACGCTCCTTACGCAAGTAGCCGGGGCGGGGCTGACACAAGCAGCCCAGAGCGTGTCGGCAAGCGATCTTGCAGCGCTTGGCCAAACGCTTGCCTCACTCAATAGCGCCGTGGCGAGCCAAAGTGCGGCAGCACTTGCCTCACTTAACAGCGGCACCACAACCGTCAGCACGGCCTTTGAGTCGCTTGCCAAGCTTCAGGTGATTGGGCAGGCTTTTGTTGGGGCAGAGCTCGCTCAGGCGCTTGCCGCAAAGAGGCCCCTTGCTGAGGTTGCCGCAAAACTTGATGCAAGCGTCTTGCAAGCCCTGGGAGCACAGGTGCAAGCAGCGTCGGGTGCATCGGGTGGTTTGGCGCTTCCAAGCGATAAAACGCCACCCACTGTGGCTGCAAGCGATCTTGTGATGAAGGTTGCCGCCGCGGGGCTTGTGCCAAGTCTTGCGCAGCTTACGGTTCAGTTTTCTGAACCGGTCTATGGGATTGAACTTTCTGATTTTGAGATTACCAACGCCAAGGCAACAAGCCTTGAGCGGCTCGATGCCCTCAATTACCGACTTGAGCTTGCGGCCGATGCGCAAATTGAAGGTGACATCAGCGTGAGACTTAAGGAAGGCGCAGTCAGAGATTCGTTTAATAACGTTTCGCTTGCGCCCCAAAACGCACTGGGCAACACAAGTGTTGATACCAAGGCGCCTAGTCTGACCGTTAAAGCCGATGTCTCAAGCGCCACGGTGCCTGGGGTCCCGGCGAGTGGGGCAACGGCCCTGCCGATTCGATTTACGCTTAGCTTTTCTGAGCCGATCCAAAGTTTTTCTGCATCGGACATTAAGCTCAGTCAGGCGACAGCGGGCGAGTTTCGCGCCCTTGATGCCAAGACTTATGAACTTGTTGCTACGCCTAATAAGGACTATAGCGGTGATGTGGTCTTGACGCTTGCTCAGGGCGCTGTCAAAGATCTAAAGGGCAACACACTTTCTGGTACCCCAAGCCAATCGGTGGCTGTCGACACCAAGGCGCCCACGCTTGTGGTGAGCGATAACGTGACCGACAGTGCCACTAATCCGATGGCAACAGGCTTGCCGGTTGTCTTTCGCTTGACATTTTCTGAAGCTGTTTATGGGCTCACGCTTGATGACTTTAGCGTGACTGGGGGTAGTCTTTCAAAACTCACGGCTTTATCTGCAACCCAATGGGAAGTCACGGCGACCCCGCAAGCTGATTTCTTAGGCGATCTTGCGCTGAGCCTAAAGGCCGGTGCTGTGACCGATGCGCTTGGCAATGCACTGGCTGGCTCGGTGAGCGCCTCGCAGCGCATCGACAGCAAGGCGCCTGCGGCTGCCTTAAGCGATACGGCCAACGGGCTTGCTACCGGTCAGGTGGCCTTGCGCATTGCCTTTGATGAACCGGTAACGGGGCTTACTGCTGCTGACCTTAGCCTTGCAGGGGCAAGACTTGATAGCTTTACGCAGCTAACTGCCACCGTGTGGCAGGCTTTAGTCACACCGCTTGCTTCAGCAGGAACGCCTGCAGGCGTCTTAAGTCCAGGCACTTCTGCCGATGCACAACTGAAAGGCAGCATCGTTGCGACGCTGCCTGCGGGCGCCGCTAACGATGCAGCGGGCAATGCAAGTAAAGCTGCATCGCTCAGTGTGCCCTTTCAAATCACCAACCCCAACCCCACACCGATTGAAGGGGGTGGCAGCGGCACGGGGGGCAACACCCAACCACCGAGAGATCGCGAGCCACCCATCTTGCAAATAAGCGACGATGTATCAGCACAAATTGCAGCAGGCTCAAGCATATTTACCTTTAGCTTTAGTGAAGCGGTCAAGGGCTTCGATATTAACGATATTACGGTTTCAGGGGGCAGCAAAGCGAGTTTTACAGCGCTCTCCGATCGGAGCTTTACGCTCCTTGTCACACCGAGCAATCAAGCGGGTGGTGTGATGGAGGTGAGCGTTGCAGCAGGTGCTGCCAGTGACCTTGCCGATAACGCCATGATTGCTGGGGTAAGTGCAAGCCAGCGCTATGCAGAAGCGCCTGTGATTGTTGCAGTTGTTACCGACTCTGGGGTTACCGGCAATAGCGGCTCACTTAGCGATCGCATCACAAGTGATACCACGCCCGTTGTGAGTGCCACGGCTGCACCGGGATCCACGCTTGGTCTTTATAACAGTGCTGGTGTACGTGTAGCCGATGCGGTTGAAGTGGCGCCTGGTAGTTTTGAAATCACGGTGAGCTCCGCAATTTTTGAAGGAACCTATAGCGTTCGAAGTTATAGTGCTGATAATCAGGCCAGCCAGCACCAAGCGACCGGCAGTGTTGTTATTGATACGACAGCGCCCGCAGCACCAAGTCTAACTAGTCTTACGGCTGCAACTGGACTACCAGCCAGCGCTCTGGACGTCAGTGGCACGCGCTTGACCGATGACAGTACGCCTAGCCTAACAGCAAGCGCTACGACCGGTGGAAGTCTTGGTCTATTTGATGTGAACGGCAACCCGGTGACATCAGGCGTAAGCGTCACGGAGACCCAAGCAGGTAGTTACAGCTTAAGTGTGGGTACGGCGCTCACAGAAGGGGTTTATCAGCTTAAAGCCCTTGATCTTGCAGGCAATGCGAGCGCTGCGCTTAACTTTCTTGTGGATGCGACAGCACCGACCGCTTCGTCGCTTGCACTGCCAAGTGGCAGTTTTGCCAGTGGCTCGACCCTTCAATTTACGCTGCAATTTTCAGAACCAATAAGCGTCACAGGGACGCCTAGCCTGACAGTGGGTATCGGTTCAGCATCGCGCTCGGCAAGCTTTGATGCGCTAGCAAGTGCGGCTGCAGGTAGCGATAAGGTGGTGTTCAGCTACATCGTCACCGCAAGCGACAGTAACCTCTCAAACACCGGGGCAAGTCTGGGGTTAACTCTTGACGGCTCAATCACAATTCCCGCGGGTGCTGCCATCAAGGATCGTGCAGGCAATGCGCTTTCTGGCACCAACGCCATTAGTCTTACTCCTGCCAACCTAAGTGCACTGGCAGCGGTGGTGGTCGATGGCTCCACAGCGGGGCGTGCTGCTGATGGCTACTTGGACGGTGTCACGCTTTTTGCTGATAACTTGGGCGATCGCGCCCTTGGCCCTACCGATAGCTCAGCGCTTACCGATCCGACGGGGGGCTTTAAGCTTTATGCGGCAAGCGGGCCGCTCATCATGTATGGGGGTACTGATATCTCCACAGGGCTTGCTTTTGAAGTGCAATACGAAGCACCTGTAGGCTATAAGGTTGTTAACCCAATCACCTCAGTAATTCGAGCCCTTGAGCGCAACGGCAGTGCGCTGAGCGATACCGAAGCCAAAGCAGCAAGTCTGCTGCGCAATGCGCTATTTGGTGCAGGTGCAGGGCCAAGCAGCTTTGCTAGCTACGACCCCTTTGCTGCGGCAACGGCAAGGGGTGCGAGCCCATCCGATATTAGTGATGCGATCAAGTATCAGCGCGCAGCAGCAATGGTTGCTGCAACCGTTGATATGACAAGTGATGCGCTGGTCTCACTTGGGGTTGTGGCTGATCAGCGCGCGGGTAGCGTGAAGGTTTTTGAAGCGATTGCAACCCACTTAGTAGCGGGAGTTACCCAAGGGAGCTTGCTGGCAGGGCTTGCAGATCAGACGACAACGACGGGCTTTCTTTGGAAAGTGATCGACACCTCGCTTGGCGTAAGCGTGAACGCAGGAAATGGCCAAGACATTAGGGAAAATGCGTTGTCAAAGATCATCACGGTGGTGGATCAAGCCGTTGATTTAATCGGGACCACCGGCACGGCCAACCCGACAAGTGCAAATGCTGCCATTAGCTCACTGACTGAGATTGCCAAGGTTCAACGCATTGCTCAAGGTGCAGGGGCCGATACCTTATCAGCGTACCTTGATGACTTAAAACCTGATGCTAATGCATCGACATCGGATGCAGCTTTTGCGACCTACACATCGGGCTTTAGCGGCCAAGTAAGTGCCGCATCGGTGGGCACGATCGTACCTGCACGCTATAGCATCGATACGGTGAGTGCAGGAAGCACCGAGGTGCGTGAGGGCGATAGTGGAAGCGCACAGCAAATCAGCTTTAGGGTGTTTCGTGAGGGTAGTACGGCCAATGCATCGAGTTTGCGCTATGAGCTCACAGGCGGCAGTCAACTAACGGGCGCTGACTTTGCATCGGGCACGCTTCCGAGTGGCAGCATTGAGTTTGCCGCAGGCGACTCGGTGGCTGTTGTGAATCTAGCCATGGCAGGCGACACCGTCAAAGAGGGTAACGAACCCTTTCAGATTCGGCTCTTTGATGATGCGGGCACAGCACAATTTGATCGCGACCGTTTAGCAGGCCGGATTCTTGATGACGATCCCAGTACACCTCAGATCAATTTGGGTGCTGATGTATCGCTTATGGCAGGCTCAAGAGCAAGGCTTCAAGCACCGAGTCTTGATTACTTTAGCGATACGGAAACCATCACGTTACAGTTTTCTTTGCCCTCAGGCATGACGCTCTTCGATAGCCTGGGCAATTCCCTTGCATCAAGCCTAAGTGGCACCCGCGATGCGCTTGCCGCAAAGCTCAGCGGTGCCGGTCTCACGCTGAGCGCCAACGCCCAAAGTGGGTCGATTACGGTGAGCGCCTTAGCAGGTTCTGGGCTCAGTTTGGTGCAAGGAGCCGATACACTTGGTGTAACGGTACTTCAAAGTCCGGCTCAATCACTGCCTAGTAAGGTGTTTGCAACGGCGGGTGTTCCCAGTGCGCTGCTTGGCACCATCGGTGCCGATAGCGCTTCAGGGATTCGGGTGAGTGATGCCGATAGCAACACGCTCAGTGTGAGCCTCGCGTTGAGTCTTGGCGCAGACAGCACCTACCCGGGCACTTTTGTAGTGACTGATGTGGTGAAGTCACTTGCTTTAAGTCTTGGTGTGGCGATCGTTCAAAGTGATGGCACGATCGCTTTAACCGGCTCTGATCAACCTGCTTTGGGTCAGAGTCGCTCCCCACTTGAGCAGGTGCTCGCCCAGCTTCAATTTAGCGCAGCCCCAGGCCAGCGCCTTGTGCCTGTTAAGGTCACAAGCAGCGACGATCAGCCGCTGACCCCTGATACCCAGGGTGTTTTTGCCATCGGCGTAGGCGCAGCCAACCCCACACTCACCCTACCCAACTCGGCTGCAGGCGCAGCTACAGTCTTTGCCAAGCAAGCGCTTGCTAGCCCCATCAGCGGGCTATCGGTTGCTGACCCTGATAGTGCGCAACTGACAGTCACGCTTTTAGCAAGTGCGGGCGATCTTTTATCCACGCTTGCAGCCGACAGCCTTTTAAGCGGCAATGCTTCCAATCAATTGCAAATCAGCGGCTCGGTAGCCGATGTGAATGCAGCCCTCCAACGCTTATCGTTGACCTCAAGCAGTGCCACCGATTCGATTGTTCGCGTGTCGGTGAGCGATAAGGATTCGATCAGCACGGGCGATCCCACTGATCAAACACTGACCGTGAAAAAGTCTGCCAACACGCCCCCCAATGCGGGGGCAGGTGGCAGTGTGTCAGTGATCGGTGCAAGCGCCATTATCGAGGATGCATCCCCATCGGCAGCCAATATACGTATTAACACCGGCGCGCTCAGCGACCCCGATGGTGCAGCGCCAACGGCTATTCGGATTTTGTCGGTTCAGGGCGGAACGCTAGCTTTTGGTAACGGGACAAGTCTTGTACTTGGGTTAAGTGGCAGCGATGCCCCCATCAGTGGGGGTGGTGCGGATCTGCGCTTTACCCCAAGTGCAAATCGCGATCAGCAAGCAAGCTTAAGCTATGTGGTGGTTGATGCAGCCTTACCCTCGCTCACTTCCCAAGCGACAAGCCTCACCATCCCGATGCAGGCCGTAAATGATGCGCCGGTGCTAAGCGGTGCGATGGCCTCAAACTATACGGAAAATGCCCAAGGTGTTGCATTCGCATCAAGGCTTGCGGTCTTTGATCCCGATAGCAGTGCGCTTTCAAAGGCGCAGATTCGGCTCACGAACGCACAAAGCGGCGATTCAATCGTTGTGGACACTTTGTTCACGGGATTAAGTAGCGCTTTAACCTTAAGCGGTGGCGCACTCACGCTTGACATTACGGGTGAGGCGAGTGCCTCCAAATATGAGACGCTTCTAAGAGGCTTGCGCTTTACTAACACAAGCGATGACCCCTCGAGCAGCGCTCGGGTGATTGAGGTCACCGTTTGGGATAACGGTACTCCTGGCGACACCGCGGCCGATCCAAGCTTAGCCTTAGCGCACACGGTCAATGTGTCAGCCGTCAACGATGCCCCAAGTCTAAGTTTTAGCGGTGCGTCCACCGTAGGCTACACCGAGGCTACCGATGCAGCACAGGCACCTGCTGCGGTCTCAGTCTTTGGCGGGCTTGCCATAAGCGACCCCGATAGCAGTCAATATGCAAGTGCAAGTATCACAATTAGCGGTAATTACAGGCCTGGTCAAGATCGATTAGATATTGATGGCACGCTTCCAGGTGGGATCACCGCCTCTAGCTTTGATGCCACAAGCGCTACCATGACCTTAAGCGGGCTTGCTGCCGATTCGCACTGGGAGGCTGCGCTTGCGCAGATTGTTTATAAAAATACGAGTGATAACCCTTTTGCGGGTGAAAGAAGTATTGCCGTAAAACTTACCGATGCCCAAGGTGAAAGCGCCGCTCCACTCACCCGCCGCGTTGTAATCACGGCAACCAACGATAAGCCATCGCTTGATCTAAGTGGTGATGCGGTTGCAGGCGATACGATCAGTGCTGAGTTTGTGCGCCTCCTAAATCCCGGCGGCCTCGCTATTGCCCCGCAGGCGGTGATTAAGGATGTGGATAGCCTCACACTTCGCAGCCTTAGCGCTTCGATCACTAGCGGCTTGGTAGCTGGTGATTCCTTAACGCTTTCTGACGGTGCGCTTGCACTGGTAACTGCCTCGGGTATTTCCATAAGCGGTGCAGGTGGGGTCAGTCTGAGCCTCACCAAAGAGGGCGGCGCATCGTTTGATACCTTCCAAAAAATATTACGGGGCATTCAATTTACAAGTGCTGCCGATTCGCCGCAGGTTGACCGAACCGTTAAGTTTGTGGTCAGCGATGGGCTTACAGCTTCAGATTCGATCAGCGCTATCGTTGACCAACAGACCAACCCCTTGGCCTCAGTTTTGCCTGGATCAGGAGTTCTTGTGCTCAGTGGCGATCCAGGTGCCACGCGGCTGGTGGTTGATGTGGCGGCAAACCGGGTCGCCACCCCTTTCGGAAGCCTCAAAGTAGGGGGCGATGCGGTCTTTACGGTAACGCGCATCCTAGGCGATGCCTTAAGTGATGCGGTAAGTCTCCAAGTCACGGGCACGGCGCGTGCCGAATCGATCCAAGGCAATGCCGGCTCCGACACCCTAATCGGCGAGGGTGGTGCCGATAGCATCAGTGCCGGTACGGGCAACGATGTGATTGCTTTGACCCTCGGTGCTGGCGCAGAAACGCTCACCTTTTTTGTCGATGGGGGCGAGGGTAGCCAAGATAGCTTGCTTGTGCGGGCGGCGGCAGGCTTTTCTGCAGCAGCGCCAATTGCGATTGCCTTAAGTGGTGATCCGCGCATTGTAAATATTGAAGCGGTGAACGCTTCGGGCTTTTCTGCTGCCGTATCCATCACTGGGAGTGATACGCATAACGCCATCACGGGCAGTGCCTTTGCTGACACCATCCGGGCAGGCGCAGGCGATGACACCATTCGAGGCCAGGGCGGTGCCGATTCGATTGATGCAGGTGCTGGTAATGATGTCATTATCTATAGCAGATCAGAAGCACGCATTGAAGGCGGTGAAGGCCTCGCTGATCGCTTAGTGTTTGCTGAGCGTGTTGATAGCGTCAATAGCCTCACCATCGATAGCCGCATAACCGGTATCGAAGTGATTGATGCCTCCGAGGTGGTGCTCTCACGGACCCGAAGTGGTGTGAGCGTGTTTGGTTCAAGTGTTGCTGAATCAATCCTAGGCTCTAGCGGTAACGATGTGATCGTTGCCGGTGCAGGTGCCGATACCATCACAGCCGGTACTGGGTCTGACTTTATTTCGGGTGGAAGTCAAGGGCAGGCAGCCGATAGTTTTGCAGGCGCTCAAGCCAGTGAGGCAGATATTGCCATTTTTGCTGGAAATCGCTCCAATTATAGGATCGATATAAGTAATGACCCAACAAAGCTTTTGATCACTCACCTTACTTCGGGTGCAATCGATACCGTAACAGGTATTGAACAATTGCGCTTTCAAGACACGGTCTTTGCAGTCGGTGTGCTAAGACCGGTGCTAAGCCTTGCCGATACCTCGGGCGGTGCGATGCGAGAAGCGGCACATCCCGATGGTTTTGATTTGGTGGTCACTGTTACAAGATCGGGGGATACCTCGGTTGGTTTTAGTACGAACTGGGAAGTGTTGCCTGGGGGCGGGGCTAATAATTTATCCGATTTTCGGGTGGATCCTCCAGGTCAAAAGCAAGCCCAAGTCGCTGGTGTGCTTAGCTTTGCACCAGGGGAAACCCAAAAGACCTTTAGGCTGGGCGCAGCCAAAGATGCTGATAGCTTGGAAGGGAATGAAAGCTTTTCGGTTCGCTTAAGTCTTGGTGGCGATCCAAACCTATGGTCCGATACGATTGCTCTATATAGTGGAACTATCAACGCAGGGCCAATCCCGGGCACTTTAAGTTTGGGAAGCTTTACGAATACCGGCGATCCTGCTGATTCGATTACGAGTGATCAGGACTTTACCCTTTCTCTTTCTGGCAATGAAGCTGGCTCATTAGTGACCTTCCAGCGACTTAATGCTGCAGGTGTGGTGGTTGATGCTGCTGCCAATACGCTGCAAGCCGCCTTAGCCGATGGTGAGTATTTTTATCGGGCAAGGGTTTCGGATTCAGAAGATAATCAGTCATTTACACCGACTGTGCCTGTGAGAGTGGATCGGGTTGCACCCGTAATCCTTGCAAGCAACTGGAACGGTAGCGCTTCAAGCGACTCGATTGCTGTAACGATTAATGAAGCAGGATCGGTGGTGCTACTTGATGGCGCTGGCCAGTCGATTGCCGGTGCCGCAGTGACACTTGCTGCAGCCAGTGCAGAGCTTATTGCCTTAAATGAGCAATTGAGTGTGACAACCGCGCGTGTGGTGGCCTCTGATCTTGCTGGCAATACAGTGAGCAGTGCTTCAAGCTTTAGCGTGGTGCTTGGTACAAGTGGTGCTGACACGATCAATGCAAACACCGCGTCTTCGTCTAATAACAAAGCGGTGTTGGTCATTGGCGGTGCAGGCGATGATGTGGTTCGCATCCGTTCAGATTATCTCCAGACCATTGACACCCTTTCAGGCGGACCGGGCAATGACCGTCTTGAACTTACGAGCTCTGTATCGGGATTAAGTATTCCGACATTGGCTAACGTGAAGGGATTCGAGTCGATTCGCTTAAGCGATACCGGTGCATTGAGTGCCGATAGCCTTCTTGCACTAGACGCTGCAACAAGTGCTGTCATTGATGCTGCATCGATAAGCACCCTGACTGGGCCTGCCGCTCAGATCCTTAGCGTTTATAGCTCGGCAGGTATTGAAGGTCTGAGCGACAAGCCGGTGATTGCTAGTGGCATAACTGCTGCCGATTCGGTTAATGCTTTGGCGCTTGCAACGAGTGGGGCGTTAACGGCAAGCGTTAATGCTGCAGCTGTGTCGAGCTTATTGCCAAGCCTAAGTGCAGCCAATGGTGCCGATTCACTCAGTCTGACAGTGAGTCCTGAGGCTGGCAATGTGGCAAGCCTTGCTGATTCGCTCAAGGCACTTGATGATAAGACAGCCGTAACGATTGTGATAGATGCAAATACGATAAGTGGGTCTCTATCAGATTTGCAGTATCTCTACACAGATCCGGTAACCAAGGCGCATTACAGCGGTTTGGGTAATGAGGCGGTGGTGGTCATCGGGAGTGCGGCTGCCGACTCGATTAATGCCTTGGTCCTTGCAACGAGTGGCGTGGTGACCGCAAGCGTTGATGCTGCACCTGTATCGAGCTTATTGCCTAGCCTTGTTGCTGCCAACGTTAACGATGCGCTTAGCCTCACGGTAAGTGCTGAGGCGGGTGATCTGGCTAGCTTTGCTGATTCACTGAAGGCGCTTGATGAGAAGACGGCGTTAACAATTTTGATCGGAGCCAACACCATCAGTGGGTCGGTGTCGGACCTTCAGTATCTTTACGTGGATCCAGTGACCAAGATGCATTACAGCGGCTTGGGTAATGAAACGTTGGTTTTGACCTCGGGGGCTGTGTCGGTACAGGCTCACGAGCTGCTGTTGCTGAATGACAGAACAACGGGCGTGGTGGATGCCAGGGATGCCGAC
>Ga0194130_10004323_pt1 | contig 18167 bp, 20 predicted proteins | sample TA2KigsurfametaG_FD_160084 | JGI IMG/M metagenome (GOLD analysis project Ga0194130, IMG submission 160084) | Freshwater microbial communities from Lake Tanganyika, Tanzania - TA2015050 Kigoma 12 surface | ecosystem: Environmental > Aquatic > Freshwater > Lake | place: Tanzania: Lake Tanganyika... | reverse complement strand
AAGATCAGGACAATCACCCCGCCCCTCAATGAAACATCGTAGCGGTTCGCACTGCTTGGATGATTTCCCTTCGCGAATACATTGGAGACCTGCGGAGGCGAGTTTGTGATTTTGATCTGTCGATGGCGTGGAGTTTATGACTTTTTTCCAATAAGTCGTTGCGCGATCAGCGTTATCAGTATCACCGAACTCCTCGCCTGCGTAGTAGGATTCGCCAAGATTATATGTTGCCGGAGAAGTTTCCCCATCCGCAGCTTTACTTGCTTTCTCCCACCAATTCCTCGCAGTTTCGATGTTCTTCGATACGCCGCGACCATAGGAGTACATACCTCCAAGATTAGATTGCGCAAACGCATTCCCCTGATCCGCCGCCTTTCGATACCACTTCACTGCTTCGGCGTAGTCTTGAGGAACGCCCTGACCGTTTTCGTACATCGCCCCAAGATTGTTTCTCGCTAACGCATCTCCCTGATCCGCTCCCTTTCGATACCACTTCACTGCTTCAGCGTAGTCTTGAGGAACGCCCTGACCCTTGCCGTACATATATCCAAGATTAGATTGCGCTAACGCATCTCCCTGATCCGCCGCCTTTCGATACCACTTCACTGCTTCGGCGTAGTCTTGAGGAACGCCCTGACCGTTTTCGTACATCACCCCAAGATTGTTTCTCGCAAACGCATCTCCCTGATCCGCCGCCTTTCGATACCACTTCACTGCTTCAGCGTAGTCTTGAGGAACGCCCTGACCGTTGTAGTACATCACCCCTAGACTAGATTGCGCAAACGCATCTCCCTGATCCGCTCCCTTTCGATACCACTTCACTGCTTCAGCGTAGTCTTGAGCAACGCCCTGACCCTTGCCGTACATATATCCAAGATTAGTTTGCGCATCCGCATTCCCCTGATCCGCTGCCTTTCGAAACCACTTCACTGCTTCGGCGTTGTCTTGAGGAACGCCCTCACCGTTTTTGTAAGCGACTCCAAGATTAGATTGCGCAAACGCATCTCCCTGATCCGCCGCCTTTCGATACCACTTCACTGCTTCAGCGTAGTCTTGAGGAACGCCCTGACCCATGCCGTACATATATCCAAGATTAGTTTGCGCATCCGCATTCCCCTGATCCGCTCCCTTTCGAAACCACTTCACTGCTTCGGCGTAGTCTTGAGGAACGCCCTGACCGTTTTTGTAAGCGACTCCAAGATTAGATTGCGCAAACGCATCTCCCTGATCCGCTGCCTTTCGAAACCAATAGATCGCATTGTCTTCATCGCGGGAAACTACTACGCCACGCCAAAACGCATATCCAATGTAATTCTGAAGCGTACCTCTAAAAATAGACCACGGTGGTACGTCGACGGCAGCAGTGAGAATTGCGTTCAGTGTGACTATCAAAATAACAACTTTACTCGTATCCATATTCTTCATAATCTCGATCTCCAATCTATGGTTTGGGAACTCGCGTATTCATTCCACCCACCCCACGTAAGATCAGTAGGTTAGATCGCCTTGGTTGATCAACATTCGGGAACTACGGAGATGACGCTGAAAGATAGGGGCTTATACGTCTGAGAGAAGAAGCGACTACAGGTTGTTCAATCCATTCCTTGGGATGCGCGTAAACAACGGATCCGTCGTTCCGCGACCGCTTCAGCCTTCGTCTTATTGGGCTTATTGTCTTCACTTCCGCACTCATAAAGAGAATCACGAATACAGAATCTATTGACGTTGTCATTTGGAACGTGACCAACAGCATCCTCCCAAGCCTTTACACACTTATCCACTTCGCTAGCACAGCCTGATAGCCCAACAGAGCAACACATAAGAGCTAGCAGAATTTTTCTTGTCATACCGTATCACTCACTATGGACTATTCATTCGTTCCTTTATGAGCGATTGCGCCTCTTCAAAATTGGACACTCTGTTCATCACAAGCGGTCCAATAACACCACCGCCCATAATACACGCATCATTCTTGTTAAACGAAACATCTCGCGCGCAATTGGTATAGAGCAGGGTTTCGCTTGTGAGACCGTCATATAAAATTTCGACTTCGTAACTGCTTAATAAGTCAAACGTGTTCTCCTGATACTTAAACACCGACTCTTTTCGTAATCCATAGCATTTCTTGTCGGAGAGGGAATAATGAGTTTCTGTGGTGATCAAGCGATCTTGATCTTTGAAGCTAGCGGTCGGAACTTGATCTTTATGGTCATCCGATTTTTTCCTCGCTTCCGTATCACACGTAACAATCATATCCATCTTGTCTTTTTCGCTGAGACGCTCTTCGCTGAAACGCTCACAGCCTGAAAGAAAGACCGAGACCAACAGCGAAAAACTAATCGCGAACGATATTCGATAGGTCATTGCCCAATCCTCACTCTTCGCACATACCCGATTTTACGAACGCCGTGGTAATCGAAGTCGCAACCTCAGTGAATGTGAGATCCATCGTATTGATCACAAGCAAGTAGCCGTTGTTAGCGCTTGCGGCTTTTAGCATCACCCCAAGAATCAACCCCAACGTACAACCTAGAAAGGTTCGATTCATTACAGCTCCTCAGGCTCCCAATCCGACTCCGCACGAATGTTTGAATCGACGTCGCTTCTCAGATCCTTCAAGCACTCAGCTAGTAACTCATCAAAGTCCCACAGATAAACGTCGTTATAAAAATCACTGCGAGTATTGTTCGTAACAGCTTCTCAAATACGCGAGAAAACTTGATCAATCGTCTCAGCATCGCGGTAGACGAATGTTGAGTCGACCACTCCCTGAACGAATATCGTTTGAAGCATTTCGCGACGTTCATCGGCGACTTGGTCGTTGAGTTTGTTTACCGCAATGGAATATGCGAGCACTGACGAAACCACGACCAATCCGATTATCTTGCGGTATTCATTAAGCTCTATTTGAAACAGTAGAAATCCGATCACGAATAGAGCCCCCATCAACAGGAGAGAGTTTTTTGTTGCGCGAACTAGATACTTCCACCCTGTTTTCGGCGCTACTCGTCGGAAATATTTGAGCGTTCTGATCATCTGATAGTCCCACCGTCGCCCGCTTTTTCCACGTGGACGTCTCTATTCCACAGCGTGACTTTTCCGAACAGGATGTAGTTCACCAAGAGGAGTACGAGAAGCACAGCCACGAGTAGGCTGCTATAGAAACCAGCGTAGGAGAATAAGTTACTCTGCCAGTATTCAGGTTGGTCGTCAGAGCAGTAAAGAGGTGTCGAGAACAGAGCGTACTCGAAGTCCTCTCCGAGTCGTTTGGCTTCGCGAGTCTGAGCACACTCTTCGATAGAAATAGTCGCACAAATTGCTGGGAGTGCTCGATTAGCGTCACACTCCAGTTTTCGGTTATAGGAAGTTATGAGGAGCGTGATTAAGACAACGACGAACGCATTGACGGTAAGCACCAGAAAGACGTTAAGTAGCCGCTTCAGAATGTTCATACGAATTCGTATTGCGGGACACGGGTAGAAATAGAGCACGCTCTCCGACTGGTGACTTTAAATCTACCACTTGTGGAACCGCTGAAACCAACATTCCGACCCACAAAGAATCAATAACTTGCAGGCTCGCGTCGAAAACCCTTTACGGAACCGAGTCGGGGAGTGGTCTGACACCAACACTACTCGACCTTGATCTGGCACACCGCCTTAAGTGCCCGCTGAATCGCTGCTTCACGATTAGCTGGGATAGCACTCACGGGAGGCAAACTGCCTGTTGGTAGAAGTAGGCTCGCTACGCGTGCATGACGAGCAAAATTTATCAGCTGCATCTTCTCTCCCTGATTATCTTCCTCGACGAAGCCCTCAACGACGCCGAGTACTTGCCCTGAGTAATTGATTACTGGACCCCCAGAGCTTCCGCCTTGAATGGGGATCGAAACCTGCAATAGCGTCGACTCCTCTAAACCTGAAAGGGACGAGACGCTACCCTCAGTAAGTTTGACTTCGGAACCAAGAAAATCAGGTGCGGGGAAACCCATGGTGAAGGCAGGAGTACCTATCAATACGTCGTCGTTTTTAGCTAAAGGCAACCAAGCTGGCGTTGGGAGTTTCGTTTGGAGAAGGGCAAGGTCGTTATCTTCAGAACTACGAACGATCTCCGCTTCGCCTTTTCGACCGTCGGGGAAGCTGATGTTTATCTTCGAGGCGCCGTCGACCACGTGAAACGATGTCATCAATAGACCGTTTGGGCTGACAGCGAAACAACTGCCATACCCGCCGACATAGTCCTCATATTCAAGCTGCTTCACTGCAAACGAACAGCTTGAAGCGGAACACTGAGGCATCCGAACCTTTAGAACTAACTTATTAGTTTTCTTTTCGTTGATGTAAACGCTCGGACTGTCGTCATCGTCCTCGTCAAGTCCGATCAGACGTCCGTCCTCAGTGACCACGCGAAGATCGAGATCAGAGCAGTTGTTATCGCAGGCGGCGATCACAATTGAGCGGTGAGCTCCCGTAACATCGAGAGTAACCGTCTCCTCACCACCGTCTGGAACTTGACCAGTTATTACTGTGCCAACTTCTCGAATGGTTTCGTCCCGTCCATCCGCTCTCGCCTTAACCCAGGCGGTGTGCTTTGCGACTTCGGTAAGCGCTTCGTGATCACGGGTACTGATGTATGCGTCGCAGCCTGCAAGTCCGCAAATAGATACGAAGGCCAGAATGAGGCAGCGCATTCGATCTCCTTATCAACAGAAACCAATAGGTATAGACCCGAAAGTACCAGAGTGTCGTAAGTTCCAGAATCCCCTTCGTTAAACCCCATTTAAGACAGCTCTAAGATATTGATTTTATGAGGGCAGAAATTACCGAACCAAGTCGGTCCAGAAGTACTAGATTTTGGAGCTTTCGCCGGCGTCGATTGAAAGTTTCAATGGCGCTCGGTAGCAGACGGGAAACATTCGCTAGTTCCCTGCGCCATTGGGATCCAAAGCAGCGGGCGGTTCAAGGATCTGATGGCGAGTAGAGGGCGTGAAGCGTCCCCGCCAACAAGGTACACATTGGCGCGAAGTAGATCGTGCCGGACCAAATTGAGGAAACTTTTTGTAGCGGGATAGCTGAAGCTTGTCACTGATATAGGGCTTGAAAGCTGCTCATGTTGATAGACCGTGATCGGCTTTACGAGGTCTACTAAGTCTTCCGTAAACGCAAGCGCGCCGTCTTCTTTATAAGTAGGACGTACGCCGATTAGCTCAATCTTACCGGTAGATCCGAGGCTCATTTGTAACCAAGGACCTTCGGCATCGCTCTCTGAATGTTCATCATCGGTAGAGATCTTTGAAAACTGGCCTTGATAGCTGAATGTCCAGCTAGCGATAAAATCACGGGGCTCAATGGCGCCGCACGCCTCTATAGCGCTGAAAGCGAACTCGTAGAGGGATTGCTGAGGGTGAGCCTCGGAGCAGAAATACTGATCAATATAGGCCACCTCTCGATATGCTTTCGGATGGTATCGCTCCACCATCCTTCGACCGCCTGTCGCTTCTAGGTATGCGTACCACTCCGGCGACTGCCACATCCCTGGTGATACACCGTTCCAGCGCTTACCACGACGCTTTTTTCGCTCAGATGCGTCAAGCCACGCTCGATTTGCGACACCCATATTGAAGGGATGGTTGGGTACTAAGACCGGTCTACTCGATATATCAAACAGGAGAACATGGTCCTCTTTTCCGATCCAGCGTCCAGATTCTTCGACTTTCATTTCATTTCTCAAAAGAAAGACTCCCACAGATGACCGTACCGACAAAGTTCGGGCTCGAAGAGGCCGATCGGCCTCCCCAAGTTGTCTACGGCCATCCGTGGGAGTTGATATTGACTACGCTGCGACAGGCATTGCCGTCATCGCTATGATCGATGCGACATTAGCCTTTTCCCGACTACAGAGAAGTCGTATCACCGTCTGAACCTCTTTCTCTTCTTTGAGAGTTCCGATGTGATGTACTTTCTTGCCGACGGGGTCGTTGTAGACGATGACGACGGAGAACTGGTTATCGGTCTTCACCCACGGTAGTTCTACCGTTGGCTTAGTTACCGCCACCAGAGTGTAGTTTCGGATGACACTCTCAATATCCTCCTTCGCTACATCAGTCGTCGGCTCTCGCTCAATTACACCCGCCAACGCCTTCACTACGCCGCCCTTAGCTTTGAGCCAGGAAACGAAGCGGGTAGGCTCAACTTGCTCATCGAGAGCCATCCTGATCAGCCGCTTATATTTTGAGCGAACGGATCCATAGATCTGCTTGCCGTTCGTCGAGACGAATAGCAAGTGATCCGTCAGCACAAAACGCTTTTCCTCCATAAGGGGCGCTCCGTCCTCGCCTTTCTTTAGAGTCTTCTCGGTCCACAACGCTCTGCCTAAGGCTTTCTCAATGCTATTTCGAGCCTTTAGGGCAGACTCGATAAACGACACCGAGTCCCCATAGGAACGTTGCGCCGTATAGATACGTGTGAGGTATTCATACAGAGCTTCACGAGACGACTCCATTTGAGAGCGCGCGGCAATGAAGAGGCCGTTTATTTCCTCAATCGTTGACGACGCCTCTTTAGATGGCAGCCCGCCGAGAGTCGTTCTTTCCACGAATAGATCACTATTCGCGCTGATGAGCGAACTGGTGGACTTCGCAATGATTTGAACAACGTTATTTACCTGGGCAGCACGCTCGTTAAGAGTCATAGTTGCCGATTCCATCTGTACACTATTCATAACTTAACTCCTATAAAAAGATCCCCAATGGTGATGTATCAGTAGCGCGGGGATCGTTTCGCTACAGATTCGAAATCAACAGGCAGCCAGTTCCGACGAACCAGCGGATCCAAAGGTGGAGGAGGGGAAGAGATAAGGGATGCCGTATGCGGCATTACGTCGAGCAACGCTTATTCGATTCAGCGTCGACGGCGAGTGCTTACACGGATTTACGTACACGGTGCGTCGCTTTCGAGGCTCGCAAGCCGTGATCATCCCGCCGTTAGCGAGATAGTCGGCGACGTCTCGTCGGACTCGGGCAGACAATTCCACCTTCCCGAAACCGCATCGCTCTCCAGCATTAGTTACAGAATTCGTCCTCATTTCAATCTCCTAAAGTCTTCAGTTTCAACCGTTATCTCCTGAGCTCTCTTTGCTCAGGTCCATGATGTGAACTGTAAAATTCAGGAGCCTCTTGACCCAGGACAACTAAACGGAACGTAATTAGTTGTCTAAATCACGTAATCTATGGGGTAAAGATCGGCGAATATGCGGACTGACGCGTCCTCGGCGAACCTTGCTTATGAGGGATCGCCGCCGGTTGTTGAAACTTTCAATGGAGAAGAGATGAATGGCTAAATCTGAAGGCGTGATGGGCGATAACCGGTCCTTCTACTCGTCCTGGTACTACTTTCTAAAAGAGGCGATCAAAAGCGGAATACCTATCAATCGGGCGGCATATGAGCATTGGGGGACGCCCGAGGAGCTCTCTTCTTGGAGCTTTAACAAGTGGTGGACCACGCGCGGTCAGCAGATCGCAGCGGAGGCGAGTCGGCGGGAGGCGCGAGTGACTCGGATCACTCGGACAGCGGTCACCATCGAGTTCCCGATTTCAATGACCAGTAAGGCGGTCCGTGCTCAAGCTTCTGCGGCGATTGCTAAGATCCGACGGGAGATGGCGGCGAAGGCGCTGATCCCTCAAGAAAAGCGATTCAACTACAAGAACTTTAAGATCCTTGAGAAAGTACTTTCATTAGAGACGAGTTCGGCGATGACTGGCGCTACTCATGCGGCGCGAAATCGTGCACTAGCAGAGGTCTTTCGAAAGCAGGGGGAGGTGAACAAAAAGCGACTGCTCACTCTTCGGCAGAGAGCGAAGGAGTTTGATCTTATTTTCCGTCGTGATGGGCGGAAGGAGGATCAAGAGAAGGCGGCGCTCTACCGTCGACGAGCGGGAAGCCTGGAGCAGTGGATCAAACGTCAAGAGTCACAATGGACGGTGCTAGAAAACGAAGAGCTGCTCGCTACGGATCCGTCGCTTCAAAAGAAACTGTATCGATGGTCGACACAGGCGCGGATTCTGATGCTCAACGCTGCGGCGGGCGAGTTCACCGGCGATGGCTGGTACGGGGATAGGATCGGCTCGACGGTGGCGCGACGCATGAAAAGAGCAGGAGTCATCGCCAAGGCTGGTCAGCGAAACAAGGGTGGCAAAAACAAGTACCAAAAAACTCGCTCTCAACGCTCAAGCGGCAAAGGCGGATTCGGGTTATTGACCTCGCAGTGAGCGCCAACGAATAAAATCTGGAAATCGTAGGCTTCAGGGTACTTGTGGATATCGTTCAAGATCACGTCCAATTTCGTTAGAGTGCTCGCTCAGTTTGTCAGATATCCGCCTCAGTTCCTTTGCAAGCGGGCCCTCAGTGTACGTCAAGAAATTGATAGCTCTTATGATACTTTCTCGCTCGACAATTTGTAGTTCCTCTAGGATTTTATCGGAATGAGCCATGGGGAAAAAGTTATCCGATAACTTAGCAAAAACGGCATCTACCTTTCTAATTTCGTCGTCCGACAGTCCATTAGGGGCTAACGAGGGATCATCGGGAAGCGCTTTGAATAGTGAATTAAAAAATTCTCTAAAGATCCCTAAAAAATACGCTACATCACCGGGTGTCATCCCCCTCGGATCATTCGCTCGACTTAGCAGTTCGCGTAACGCTCGGATATGGTCCATAAATTCCTCATCACGAGTAGTTAGATTTTGACCGCTTTATTGCTGCCAGACATGATGGACTACAGTTACTGAATTTGGCAGACCCCGTTTCTTTGTACGATACCCCATTCTTTTGTTGGGGCGAGAGACTCTGTAGGAGTGCTTATTGACATCGGTAATCGATCGAAGAAATCTTGACCGGAAATACGTTCAACTTCATCGACCGATGTGACTAGAGAAGCTAGGGGCAATCCACGATAGGGTTCGTTCTTTGCTAGAAAGGCGATCATTCGTCGCGTGCTAGGTTCGAGCAATACTTTGTAGAACCCGAGCGGAACTCCCACTCGCCCGTCCCCAATGGTCTTCATCTCCGTGTTGTTTTCGGCGAAGTACACTCCCGTAACGATTAAGAAATCGCTGGTACATTGCGCATAGTTTCTGACTGCTTCCTCCAAGCTTCTCCAAATGCCGCGGTTGAATCCTGGTCCTACTTGGGGAGCGATGTTGGAAAGCAGGTACGTTTCCGCAAGCGCTACGGGATCATCGACATGATTCCCCGCCGCGACCAGATGTCCCCGATCGTAGCCACTGCCTTCATAGTCCGCTAAGAGTGAGCGGATTCCCGACGGAATTTCGGCATCCTCGGCGAAGGATCCCGATTCGCCTCCCCTCGAAATAGGAATCCGCCCGCGACCCATCCGCTCTATGGTCCATAGAGGGGTCTTCGTCTTAGAAGAGTACCCGACCAAAAAAGCACGCTTACAGAGAATCCGGTCGGCATTTTGCGGTAGACCGAACTCCTTGAATTTACTGCAATCGTCAACGTCCGCCTCGGTCGCCTTGACGGGGTGACTCAGCGTCAGTAGAACTGTTAACAAAATACCGAATCGACTAGTGGGGGACGCCATGTTGTGCCGATCTCGAAAGGGTTTTCTCTGGGTGCTGATTGTGACGAGCGTAGCAATGGCAACGCCGCTTTTGTACGCGCACGGCGGCGGACTCGACAAGTACGGATGCCATAACAACCGGAAGGTCGGCAACTACCATTGTCACCGCGGACAGTTCGCCGGACGAACCTTCTCCAGTCAGGCAGAGATGCTGAAAGAGCTTTCCCGTAGATAAACTACTACTCGTCTTACTCTAGAGAAAAAATGGTGAACCTATGATTCGTGACTTTTTTGAAGGTTTACTTTCTAAAAAATGGGAAGAGCAGATCATCAAATTCGCAACTGAGGAGGGTCGAGACGAGGGCGCGCAGGGTCTCCCGACCGATACGACTCCGAAGTACAGCGCTGGTGAAAACAAAGTACGTAATAGGTTAGCGACGCAATACGCTCTAATTCAAGCAACCCTTGCCGAAAAAGTTCAGCAATCGTTGCCGTTGGTACAACAAAAAAAAGCAGAAATCGAAAACGTTTCGTTGACGTTTACTCAGCGCCGTTCACCAGACGCTTTATCCTATGTTCTCGCTGGGACGCTTGAGACTTCAAGAGGCACGCTAGCAGACCTCGCTTATCAAAAACATAAAACAGAGGGTGATTATAAACGATTCAAATTCGACAATAAAATTAGTGTAGACCCTGATCTTCCCTCGTCAAAAGAAAAAGAGAACATTGTTTGGCAGGCGTTATTTCTTATTACGCTGGAAACCGTTTTTAACGGCTATTTCTGGCAGCAAAGGCTGGAGGGAGATAACATCGCTGGGCTCGGATTCGCATTCTTCCTTTCCTTTCTCAATGTGGTGCTAGCGTTTGTTGCTGGGCTATGTCTCGCATACAAAAATATAAAAGATGGGGGGAGAGCTGCATGGCTCGGCTTTGGGGCTCTGATGTCTGTCGTTATCTTGGTCATCTGGAAGATAATCGACTACCGCATGAGCAACGTTGGTGCGGACGAGATCGCAGAAATTGAAAACATACTTATTGCAGCGTACGGACTGCTTTTTGCAGGCTATGCCGCATGGAAAGGGTACCGTTACCAGGGTGCCTATCCTGGATACGAGTCCGCGGCTGCGCCATACCTAAAAGCTGTCGCCGCTTTAAAAGAAGAGCAGGAGCGTTTAAAAAAATCGATTTTCAATGAGGCGGCGCGAGACGAAGAGGCCCGCCTGGCGTCAGAGCGACGACTGACAGATGCGATCACTTACCTCGCAAAAACCAAGGGCGATTTCGAATCGCTTCGAGAGTATTACACTGCCTCGATCAATCACCTTAATAATATAAAAAACGAGGCAATACTCGTCTTTCGTCAAACAAACGTTGCGATACGCGCAGCCGCCCTGCCATGTCCGACGTGGTTTAACGAGGAGATAGATAGATATGCAATAGAGAACACGGTAGTTGACGACGCCTTAGAGTCGATCCGAAAAATCACGGAAGAGGTAAAGGAAACACTCGCACAAATTCGGGAAACGTTAAGAGTCGAACTTCCGCAAATAACTGAATTGAAGTCACGTTTCCAAGCGCAAAGCTTAACAGCTCTCATCGCCGACACTGATCAGGCGGGGCTCGCGAAGTTTCGCGGGGAGATTGCCGAAGGCATTGGAAATCACGGCGCAAACAGGAATTCGTTCTGATGCAAACGTCGACGTTAAAGATCGCAACTGCCGCGATGATCTTAATGTTTATCGCGGTAATTGCGTTTCGTGTAACCCGGTCTGAAGATTGCAGTAGCTCGACACATACCACGCTCATCCTGATCGATAAGACGGATCCACTTAGCAGTGATGCTCTGTACGCCGCAAAAGAGCGAATCTGGAAACTGATTGAGGAGGCTCCGCAGTTTTCTCAAGTTATTTTCAGAGAGATCGTTGGAAATGATACTGACGGCACTGCGCGAACACCGCGCACTGATTCGTTATGTCGCGGTGTGCGTCCCGATGGAGCAGAAGGATTTAAGGGTAAAGCGCAGGTCATTCGTGAAAAGTGGCGAGTATTTCAAAATGAAGTTTGCGGTAGCGCGCCCGAGACCGATGTGGGCGCACTCGCCTGTAACGATCCAAAACGAAAGAAAGATGGAATCTTGGACCGAGCCGAAAAAAGCTCTCAAACTTCGCCGATTCTCGAATCCGTAGCGGACTCCGCTCGCCAGTACCTAACCACAAAGGACCAGTCATGGACGCTCGTGATTCTCTCAGACTGGCGGCAATACGGCGGGTCTGTTGATCTTCATACGAGACCTTGCAATCTCGCGGCAATGCCGAACTACCAATCGGTGCCGGCGCTCGCGCAGAAAGATAAGAAGACCCTTTCTGTTAGCGGCGAGCCGACACGATCTAGCCGAGTTATCTCGCTTTTCGCACTAAGGTCTACAATGGCGAATTCCGAAGCAGACTGCCTTCAAAGTTTTTCTGAAGGATTTTTGAAGGCACAAATCGAAGGTGGGAAAATTAAAAACACGAGCGCGCCTCGTATTTTGCCGCCTGAAACACATCGACTACCGCGTTCCTAGGAAGCCAAACGAGAACGATATGAAAAGGGGACGTGTGTTCTCGCTCCTATTAGCGGGGAACTTATTTCTCATTACCGTCTCGACACTTTTATCGATCCGGTGGCCGCAATACGCTCTGGTTCTCGTTTTTGGCACTGTCTTGTTGAGCGTTACCTCGATTAGCGGATACGCCCGCTTTCTTTATAACGCAACCGACCACCTAAGTTCGCGCGAGGTGGATAGCGTTTATTACGCAGGCTTCTTGGTTACGCTGATGATCCTTACGGCTGCGGTCGTTGAGGTCGCTATTGGAATCGAAAATGCAAGAGAAACGAATCTTCTTACTTTTGTTGCGGCGAAATTCGCGTTAGGGTTGCTGGTAACGGGAATAGGGCTATTCGGGCGGATCAGTTTACAGAGCCGAATACTGGATGACGAAACTACTCAAAATCTTCTCAATGAGTACGCCGATAAAATTGGAATGCTAAATGATCGTCTTCAGCAATCCGCGCAGGTCATCGACGGAAAGTTACTTGCAGTGCTCGACAATGCGCGAAACGCTGGTAAAGAATCTACAAAAGCAATGGTTGATATGATTTCGCAGGAGCTTAGTCCTGCAGCAACTCAACTTAAGGATACAATTACAAAGATCAATCGTGCATTCGCGCGATTTGAGCAGGGTAGGTTCGATGACTTGTCTACTGCAGCGGACGCATTGACCCGTAACCTTGAAGGCCTTGCAAACTCGGTTAGGCCTCTAGCGGTAGAGCTTGATTCACAGACTTCTAAGCAGAATGCATTCGGTGTTGCGGTAACGGCGGTTACTGCGTCCGCAACGAACATGACTAATCAGCTCAATGGGTTTGTGACTGCGGCGGCGTCTGGAGTCGTCGCCGTGGGAGAGTTTACCGCGGCAGTTCAGAAAAGCGGATCCGTTCAGGGGGATCTTGAGCGCCTAAGTCAGCGGTTACAGGCGTCCTTCGCTCAATTCGAGCAAGCGAAGTTTACAGAACTTTCTCAGTCTACTCGTCAGTTATCAGCAGATCTGGCTTCCTTGCAAGAAAGCTTTGGCGGTCTCCAAAGGGGTGTGACAGACGCCGCTGGCTCTTTCGATCGCGTTGTTTCTGGAAATAGTCAGCTAGTCGCCGCCGGCGAGTCGGCAACAGTGCAAATAAGTGCCTTGTCTGAGTCGGCGAGGGTAGGTGTCGGAGCGTTAGGCGACCTCAACGTCGCTGTCGGGACGACCGGCGCGATGCAAGAAGAGCTCTTACAGCTGAGCGCTACGATCCGACAGTCGTTTGGGGCGATTGTCGAATCTTCGCAACGCCTAGCGGCGCAGATCGCCCAAGGTGCAGAAACGTTTGGTGCCATCGGAACTGGATTCAATGCCGATGGGATACGTCAATTTGCGATTGAAATTAGTCGTAGCGCCGACGCCACTCGTCAATTTGCCGAAAATCTACGTCAACCTATCGATGAGCTAACACGTCTGACCGAGGGCTCTACCGGGACGTTAGCGGCAGCGGTCCGCTTGCTGAATGATTCCTCGCAAACGATGACGCAGTCTACTAACGCTCTAGGCGGCGCAATGGTCAATTTAGCCAATGCGATCAGGGACGCTGCAAACACCGCCGCTCGTCAGTAGTCTATATGTCGCTGAAGAAGTCCGAAGATCCGATCATTTACTTCACTTTAATAGATTTCTTAGTGCAGTTGGTCTTTCTCGCGCTCTTCATATTTGTCGCGATTAGAGTCTCTGAAGTATCGAAGCCGAATCCGCCGTGGCTGGATGACCCGGATTACCTCCCGCTAATCAACGAGGCGCTTACACCCTTTATAAATGGCGAATCGGCGAAGACCCTTGCAGATTTACTGAAAGAACTCTTCGAGCGAGACGGAGGACAAGAGACTCTGGCAAAGCTGTTGGATTTCCTACGTTTAAACGAAAAGCCACTAGAGACTTTAGAGGCTTGTGTGCGTAACCCAAGTGTATGTAACTCTGTAATCGCTAGATGTAACGCGAGCCCCAAAAGTTGTGAGGTGTTAGCAACAATGCCTCCCAAGGACTTCGCTGGAATAGTCAAAGGAGCGGGCAAGCCTCATTGTGCAATGAATAACCGAATTCTTTTTACCCTGACATCAAATCGATCGTCGGATGGACTCAATTTCCAAATTAGTGACGTCTCACCGGAGGCGGAGGACGCATTGAGTGCGGTAGGCATTCAGATTGCGAACAATATGAAGCTTTCTCCGTTGGAGTTTTCAGCGCGTTTTTTACCGCTCACAAAAAAAGAGTGTCAGCATACGATTCGATACGACGATAAGGTTAATTCGTTGGACGCTTATAAGACAGTCAATAGTTACTTTTTCCTCTCAAGCCCGTGATCGCTTCAGAACTTCAAAAAGCGATCACTGAAATCGCAGTAGTGACAAACCGACTTAAGGGTGTGTTGCCTGCCCGACTTACGAGCAAAGTCCGAGCTGCTCGAGTAGCGTCTGACGTGCGCCCGCCGATAGCCCCTCTCGGTTTACTCAACAGAATTCGCAGTCTTTTTGGTTTTCGAAACTAAACCATTGTTTTAGAAGTGAAGTTCGTGGCGCTACGTTTCAGAAAAACCCTAAGTTTGCTTCCTGCAGTCAGACTCAACGTGAGTAAGTCGGGAGTATCTTTGACCATCGGAAGGCGAGGCGCGACAGTAACTATTGGACGCCAGGGGGTAACCGGAGGAGTTGGGTTGCCTGGAACAGGTATTAGTTATCGAACCAGGCTGTACAGATGGTTTTTTCGTGATAAGAGTTAAATTCTTAAAAGCCGTGGTCACGAATCTCTCTCGTGATGAGCCTGCGCCGCTACCTGAGCGCAATAGCTAACAGAGTAATGGTGCTCAACGCCGAGAAGGATCAATGAAACTGCTCTCCGCCTGTGTTTTTTTTCTGCTATCGCCCGTCCTAATGTCGAGTACCGTCAACCTCACATGTGATGTCGCGGTTAAGACAAAAACCAGAACCGCGGAAGTTGGTGAGGAAAGAGGTCGCGCAGCGGTTGAAATCAAAGAAATTAGCGACGAGTTGTTTGTGAAAGTCAGATCAGAGATATCCACCATTGATTTTTTTAACGTAGACACCCTTGTCTTTGATGACACCAGAAAAATGTCAGTTGGCACAAACTTAAGCACAGGCCAGAAATGGGAAATAACTCAAAGCTCCGGTAGGAAAAAGAATGGGAAAATTGAGACTGTCACCGAACGGCGTTTCTTTGTTGATAGAGGGTCGGGGCTAATAGTTCTGTCGACTGAATTTACTGTCTCAGGTGGGCAGCTCTTTGTAACTGCATCGGGGACTTGTCTTAAGGCGTCGAGTGAGAGAATGTTTTAGTTTTGGGACCATCGATGTCTCGACGTGAAAGGTTTATAAAATGAAAAAAGCAATAATAACTTGCGTGAAATCGTCAGCCCTGTTTTTCCTCTCGATGTCTTTTTTGTCGGTCGCCGCTATCGCGACCCCTCACGATCAACCAACGGATGCATCGATAAGAGAGAAGATCGAAGATGATCAAATCGCCCGTTTGGCTGGGTGGAAAAAACTTGTTTTTATATGTGACCCGCTGGAAGGTGAGAAGCGATTGCGGGTAAAGAGGCAAGCGAAAGCTGTTTGCGACAAGACAGCATCTAATGTTCGAGCGATAGCAGAAATCGCTAGTGTCGATGTAGATATCGTTGATGATTGGTATAGCGTTGGGTACTCATCAGCTGTAACTGGTGCGGTAACGTTAGCGGTTCGTCTTTCCTTTATTGACTGTGATTCGACTCTTTGTGTGATGGCGTCAGAAGTCTCTGCGGAGATTGACTACAGCGCGGTCGTTGATACTGGAGGCAAGCGCGCTTTCGAGAAAGACTCATCGCTTATCCATCCAATTAGGTCTCCAAGGCCAGCAACAGTGGTGCTATGGTCTTCGGGAATAATGCTGATCAGCGGTACCGAAGGAGATGAGTTCACTACTTTCGCTGTATCGGGAATAGATTCGCTGCTAAAGCGATTTTTTAGCGTCTACATGAAGGCAAATCGAACGTAGCATTTACGTTCCAAAAGGGTTCCAAAACCCTACTGATACCCTCGCTTACCCAGCCGTTCACGCCGCCAATAGACCGTTAGCCGTGAGCGAGGCTCAACGTCTGCCACTGCTGCGGTAATGCCCGCGAACATACGTTCCGTCTTTGCGGTAGTAGCCATCGACGTGGATAGTTTTCGGCATTCCGTTGATGGTGCTGACGTCTCCGTAGCAGGAGCCGTTCTCTGCGCAGGGAACACCGTAACTTGGCGGAGTTGTAGTGGTAGCAGGCGCGGAGACTTCTGCTTGCCGAAAGCTCGACCCCTTCGTAACGATTTATTGGTAAGAGTCGTCGGTATTCTATTTTTACTTACGGAGTGGGAACCCATTTACCGAGGCGATCCCAGTTGTCGTTGATCGTCCACAGCAGTGCAAAAATCCCAGTTATCACTGCCGTATTACGGAAGGGACGTAGCGAATGAATAACACTGTCAATTAAAGCGATCCCCGCGCGAACCAAATAAAAATAGTAGGTTCCATTCACGAGTACATAAAGAGCATTGTACCGATAACCGCTGCCAACTCCGTAATCAAGTAAAACCTGTAACGCAATGAACCAGTCCTGAATTCCCCGGATGAACAGATAGTGCAACGAGAAAGATTCATAGTAGGCGTAATTTAGTGCGAGCCCTATAAGGGTTACCAAAAGAAACGCCTTAAGCGAATCTAGAACCGAGTAGTCCAACCGCAGCTTCTGAAGCAGACGTCGTGGCGACCATGGGATAAAAGCGTCGGCGCTTGGGTGTCGAGCGCGAGCCGCGCGGAGGCGTTTTTCTCGGTGATCGTTAAACATGAGCGTTACGCTACATTACCGGTAATTTTGCCGCCAGTAAACGCGCTTTCGAGGAGGGATCATCGCTTGCTAATCCGATTGGTTCTCTAAGACCGGGGACAGTGGAGTTATAGTCGTCGGGGACGACGCTGGTCAGTAGTACCGAGGGTGATAAATTTATTAATTCCGCTTTATTTGAATAGCCTCGCTTTCAAAGCAGTTCTTTGGCGTTTCCGTAACCACTGATCCACCGTGACGCGTGGGTTCCAAAAGGGTTCCAAAACCGTCCGGATACCCTCGCTTACCGCACTCCTCACGCCGCTAACAAGCCTTTAGATTTGAGCGTATGGAAGGCTGTCCCGACGCCACATCGAAGCGTCTGACTGATCTTCTTGGGCGACATTCCTTTCTTGTAGAGTTCGACGATCGCGGCTCGCGTGGAGTCAGTCACGCTGCTTGGTCGACCAAGTTTCTTTCCTTCCTTCCGAGCACGTTCAACACCAATCCGAATCCGCTCACGAATCAGATCGCGCTCAAACTCAGCGAAAGACGAAAACACACCGAACATCAACTTTCCTGAGGGGCTGGTGGTGTCGATGGCTTGCTGATGGAAGTAGAGCTGAACACCTTGAGCGTGAAGGTCGTTCACAGTGGTCACGAGGTGCTGAAGCGAGCGACCTAAGCGGTCAATGCTCCAAACGGCGATCAGATCGATTTCCCGTTTGGCGGCTGCTCTAAGGAGTCCATCGAGAGCAGGACGTTGGTCGCGTCCCTTGGCGCCTGAGATGCCGTCATCTCGGTAGACGTTTACAACGTTCCATCCGCGAAGAGCGGCGACGCGCTCGAGCTCATGAAGCTGGTTGTCAGCGGTTTGGTTGGCGGTGGATACACGGAGATAAAGAGCGGTACGCATTGAGGAGCCTCCAAGTCGTTGTTTTTTGCGAAAAAACGAGCTACTGAGGCGAATTATACCGTACTACTTTACCGTACTACTATAGGCAAAACGCTTAAAAAAAGCTGTTTATGAGTTTCGAAACGTACTGAAAATCCGCGTGTCGTTGGTTCGATTCCGACTCCGGCCACCATTTCCTTCCGTCTTCCAAGCACTTAGCTCAACCAGTTACTCAGATTGTGTGGCGTAGTCAGTTACGCCAGTGGCCCAATGG
>Ga0194130_10004317_pt1 | contig 18182 bp, 12 predicted proteins | sample TA2KigsurfametaG_FD_160084 | JGI IMG/M metagenome (GOLD analysis project Ga0194130, IMG submission 160084) | Freshwater microbial communities from Lake Tanganyika, Tanzania - TA2015050 Kigoma 12 surface | ecosystem: Environmental > Aquatic > Freshwater > Lake | place: Tanzania: Lake Tanganyika... | reverse complement strand
TGGCGGGTCACTGTAACCGTATCGAAGTAAGTATTCTGGAAGGGAACCGTATCCGAGTCAAGGACAACGGTCGTGGTATCCCCACCGACATTCACCCCAAAGAAAAACGCTCCGCCTTGGAGGTCGTAATGACCGTCCTGCATGCCGGCGGGAAATTCGACAAAGACAGCTACAAAGTATCTGGTGGTCTGCACGGTGTCGGCGTATCCTGCGTCAACGCCCTGAGCGCCCATTTGCATGCCATCGTGCACCGCAATGGAACCGTTTACGAGCAGGAATACAATTGCGGAAAACCCCTGTATGCCGTCCGTGAAGCGGGTATCACCGATTACAGAGGGACTATTGTGGAATTCAAACCCGATGCTGAGATTTTCCAACATACCGAATACCATTACAGCACGTTGGCTGCCCGTCTTCGCGAATTATCGTTCCTCAACAAGGGGATTCACCTCAGCCTCACCGATGAGCGTCAAACGCTAGAGGACGGCTCCTTCCGACAAGAAGATTTTTACTCCCAAGGGGGGCTGCAGGAATTTGTCGCCTACCTGGATCAAACTCGTGAATCTCTGCTGGCCCAACCCATATACATCGAAAACCCCAAAGGACCTGTGCCGGTGGAAGTGGCTTTGCAATACAACACATCCTTCACCGAGAACGTGCATTCCTACGTGAATAACATCAACACCCACGAAGGAGGAACCCATATTGCCGGTTTTCGACAAGCCCTAACCCGAACCCTGAAGAACTATGCCGACAAAGAAGGGATGACCAGCAAGCTTAAATTTGATATTGCAGGGGATGATTTCCGCGAAGGATTAACGGCCGTCATTTCCGTAAAGGTAGCCGAACCTCAATTCGAAGGGCAAACCAAAACCAAACTGGGGAACAACGAAGTTATGGGCGCTGTGAATTCCGCTGTTTCGGAAGCCCTATCCCATTATCTGGAGGAAAACCCCCGCGAAGCCAAGCAAATCATTGCCAAGGTCATCCTTGCTGCCACCGCAAGACATGCCGCGCGCAAGGCCAGAGAACTTGTTCAACGCAAAAATGTCCTGTCAGGCAATTCCATGCCCGGCAAGCTCGCAGACTGCTCCGAACGCGATGCCTCCCTTTGCGAGATTTTCCTGGTCGAAGGAGACTCGGCGGGTGGCACAGCAAAGCAAGGTCGTAACCGGGCCTTTCAGGCCATCCTACCCCTTCGAGGTAAGATCTTGAATGTGGAAAAAGCCATGGAACACAAGATTTACGAGAACGAAGAAATCCGTAACATCTTCACCGCATTGGGAGTTACCGTGGGAACCGAAGACGATCAAAAGGCTTTGAACATCTCCAAACTCCGTTACCACAAAATCATCATCATGACGGATGCCGATGTGGATGGGTCGCATATCACCACCCTAATTCTGACGTTCTTTTTCCGTTACATGAAGACTCTCATTGAGTCATCGCATATCTTTATTGCTACTCCTCCTTTGTATTTGGTCAAAAAGGGGAATCAACAGCGCTACGCTTGGAACGAAGAGGACCGCGTTCAAGCGGTTCAAGAAGTGGCCAAAGGTGGTTCCGAAAGCAGCGTGAACATTCAACGCTACAAGGGTTTGGGTGAAATGAACGCAGAACAGCTGTGGGATACCACCATGAACCCCGATACCCGAACCCTGCGCAAAGTCACCATCGAAAGTGCCGCCGAAGCTGACCGGGTATTCTCGATGCTTATGGGAGACGAAGTCCCACCACGCAGAGAATTCATTGAACAAAATGCTCGCTACGCCAAATTGGATATTTGATTGAACAGCCCATGCAAGCGAATGCCCCCTTGGCCGTTGAGGTTAAGCATGTCTCCAAAGCGTATGGAGAGCTTCATTTGCTTCACAATGTTTCTTTCGAAATCCGGATTGGGGAGCTTATCGCCGTTGTAGGGCCATCCGGTGCAGGCAAGAGCACCTTGTTGCATGTGTTAGGCGGTCTGCAACCGGCCAATTCCGGCGAAATTCGCTTGGGCGGTCACTTGCTTAGCGGCTTAAGCGGCAATGCACTGGCTGATTTCCGTAGTCGCAAATTGGGATTTGTTTTCCAACAAGCCCTGTTGCTGCCTGAATTTACTGCCGAAGAGAATTTATTAATTCCCGCCCTTATCGCAGGCAATGACCATGAAACTGCAGTCACCAGAGCCCACGAATTAGCTGAAATTCTGGGTGTTGCAGAGCGATTGAAGCACAAACCCTCCACCCTCTCTGGGGGAGAACAACAGCGATTTGCCGTGGCAAGGGCCTTGATGAACCGTCCTGATTTGATCCTAGCCGACGAGCCCTCGGGTAATTTGGACCAAAATCAGGCCCACGATTTGCATCAATTGTTCGGTGAGCTCAGCTCCAAATTTCAACAAACCTTGTTGGTGGTGACCCATAACCCTGGGCTGGCCGCCAAAGCCGATCGCGTGTTTCGCCTGCAGGGAGGTACCTTGGGTGAAATCTCTTTATCTGATTTGCAGCATGAACCGCCCAATCCCTGAACCCCGGAAAATTCTTCGCCACTATTGGGGATACGAAGCATTCAGGCCAGGGCAAGAAGAGATCATCAAATCGGTTCTTCAGGGAAGGGATACCCTGGCATTGCTTGCCACAGGCGGTGGTAAATCATTGTGTTACCAAATTCCAGCCCTGGCCCTGGGAGGACTGTGCATCGTGGTCACTCCCCTTGTTGCCTTGATGAAAGATCAAGTCCGTGCCCTACACCGCCTTGGCATCTCGGCAGAGGCCTTGATCTCCGGACTCACTCGAGAGGAATCCGAGGAGATCCTTGGCAAGGCCGATACGGGTCAATTGCAATTTCTGTACCTCTCTCCAGAACGCCTTGACAATCAAGATTTTCTCACCCGTTGCAGACCCTGGAACCTAACCTTGCTGGCGGTCGATGAGGCGCACTGCATTGCCCAGTGGGGGCATGATTTCCGTCCTGAATATCAGCGCATTGGTGAATTCAAAGCTAGCCTATCCGCTCCAAATCCTCCCAACAACAAAGGTCTTACCACCCTAGCCCTTACAGCCTCCGCAACCCCTGCAGTTTGCGACGAAATATGTGAGCGATTGGGGATGTACAGGCCTGTGGTTTTCAGGCAAACTTTTGCAAGGCCAAGGCTGCATTATTCTTGGCCACTAACCCATTCCAAACACAAACTTCTTCTGGACTTCTTGGGGACCTTGCAAGGAAAAGCCTTGGTCTATACCCGTTCCCGTTCTCAAAGCCAGGAAATTGCCCTTTGGTTGTCGAAACACGGGTATCCGGCCCAAGCCTACCATGCAGGTCTAACACCTGAATTGCGCGACTTACGTCAGAAATCATGGATGAGCCATGAATTTCCTATCATGGTATGCACCTCAGCCTTTGGCATGGGCATCGATCAACCCGATGTTCGCTTGGTTTTTCATTGGAACATCCCTGAATCCCCTGAAGCATATTACCAGGAGGCCGGAAGAGCCGGCAGGGACGGCGGCGACGGGATTTGCATCATGCCCTGGACCCTGGAGGATCTCAAGGAAGCCAAGGGTCGGATTGAAGAGGCCTTTCCTCCCATTGAACGCATCCACCGGGTTTACCAGGCCTTGGGGTTATGGTGCAATTTGGCAGTGGGGGCTGGCCTGGATCAACGCTTTGATTTTGATGCCTCTGCCTTCTGTCATCGCTTTGATATACCCGAGAAAGAAGTTTACCATGCCATGCAAATCTTGCATCGTGCAGAACTCATTCGAATTCAAGAAGAAATCATGTTACCTGCCCGGGTACGGTTTGTGGTTTCGGCGCGGAGGCTCTACGAACTGCGCGTCCAAGAGCCGGTCTTGGATCCCTATATCGATGTATTGTTACGGAATTATCCCGGCATACTCGACCGTGGTGTTCGCTTTGATGAACGAGCCCTTGCTCGTCAAAGTGGGATAACAGCCGTTTCAATCCTTCAAGCCATTCGACGATTGGAAGCCTTGCAGGTCCTGGACTTTGTCCCCCGTTCAGACAAGCAGGGCATTGTTTGGATTACCGAAAGGCTACCCTTGACGCATATCCATATCCCGGCTTCGGCCTATACGCTGCTCAAAGAAGCCCGGTTAAACCGACTTCAAGCCTTGGAGTCCATGATGACCTTGGAGAACCCGCCCGGTACGGTGGAGGACTTGCACAAGGATTGTCGAAGCCAAAGACTTTTGCATTACTTTGGTGAAACGCAATCCGCTCCTTGCGGAATTTGCGATCTTTGCCTTGAAAATCAGGCCCCCAAAGGCGAATTCAATGGCCAAGAGATGCAGGATTTCCAAAACAAAATACGGCCCATGTTACAGAAACCAACCCATGTTTTGGAATTAATGCGCCAATTGGACCCTGGCCCTCATCAAACCGCTCCAAGCGAAATTCAGCGAAGAACCTACGCCTTGCAATGGCTTGTTGACCAAGGAATCATCCAAAGGCAAATGAACGACACGTTGTTATGGATCAAGCCATGAACCCCATCATGGTGATCGCAACCACCAACGATCAGTGGCAGGACCAACGAATGCGACGCTGGTGCAGGACCTTGGTGGAATGCGGGTGGAACGTGCATTGGCTTGGCGTCAATCGTGGAAGGGATGTTCCGTTGGCAAACACCGATCGAGTGGTCTATGAGCGTTTGAAGATTATGCCGGGATCAGGGCCCTTGTTTTATACCATTTTCAATTGTCGTCTGTTGCTCAGGGCTTTGACCTTACAGCCTCATGCCTTTCTCTCGGTGGATGTGGATACCCTGCCGGCCTTTCGTCTGGCGTCCATCCTCTTAAGAAAATCCTTGTGGTTCGATGCCCATGAATGGTTCACCGAGGTGCCCGAATTATTGAACCGGCCCGTCACCCGAAAAATATGGAGGTTCATGATCCATCTGTTCTTACGAGGAAAAATTCAATGCTTTACCGTGGGGCCTGAACTTGCTTCTATCCTCACCAAGACTTGGAGGAAACCCTTCGAAGTACTTCGAAACATGCCAAACCTCCAAGTCAACAGCGCGGAACATACCCAGCCCGAAGCCTGTGACGCCAACAAAGCCCTGCAATTGATTATCCCCGGATTGCAAGGCCCGTACCTCCTCTACCAAGGGGCCGTGAATATGGGCAGAGGCCTTGAATCCTTGCTGGAAGCCGCTGCCCTTGGACTTCCACACCCCTTGGTAATTGCAGGCTCAGGTGACCTTGAAGAGCCCCTGCAAGTTTGGATTAAGGACCGAAAATTAGAAAAGAAAGTACGGCTCACGGGGCCCCTTGATTCGGCAAAACTCCTGCTTTTGACCAAGAATGCGTTCCTGGGTTTCAATTTGCTCGAAACACGATCGCAATCGTACTACTATTCCTTGGCAAATAAATTTTTTGATTATGTCCAAGCCGGCTTACCGCAGGTATGCATGGATTACCCGGAATACCGACACCACATGGCCTTGCACCGAGTAGGATGGCTTATCCAAAATACCGAACCCTCATCAATTGTCCAATGTTGCTGGCGTATCGCAGAGGATCCTGAAGGCTACCGGATCATGCGCGAAAATTGTCACCGTGCCGCTGTGGATTGGAATTGGGAGCATGAATCAGCTGTATTGAAATTCAAGCTAATGGAATGGCGCGATTTGCTCCAGCAGATCAAGATGGCGTAATACCAAGTAATTCAAGCATTTTAAGCGCATTCGCTCGCTGATCAAAATGCTGAAGAACCCAGGCATGACGGGCTGCAACTCCGTCTGCCCGCAGGGGTTTCTCCAAGGCCTTCTGCACCTGATCTCCCCAATCTTGCCTGGATTGGACCTCGGTAAGCCAAGCGGCCCATGGCATTCCTTTGACCCCCTCGCGGCTTACCAGTACATGTCCACCCCCCATCATGGCATGGATGATTTTCAATCGAAGTCCTGCCATTCCGTAACAAGGAATACAGTGAATCGCTGCATGCTGTATCCATCCCTGCATTTCACTTGGGGTAGGTGTATCCACCAAGTGACTACCCCTTTGGCACAAAATATCCTTGCGCAATGAATCGGGAATTCGCGATCCGGCAATCACCAATGGGACTTGGTTGGGGATAGCGGCTTTGTGCAACAAAAAACGAACTGCCCGAATGTTCTCGGCAATATCCAATCGGCCGTGGTACAAAGCAAAAGGGGCCTGCATCGGTAGTACTGAGTTTTCCTCGTTAGGTGGCTGAATGTTAGGGTTCAAATTCACAAAAGCAGGAACATAATGCGTAGGAAGTTTCATGCTTGACCACCTCGAAGTCTCTGAAGGGCAAATGCTTAGAATTCCCGTGTTATGCCGATGCCGCAATCGTTGAGGCAAGAACCCTTCGTACAAGATCCAACGCCAGGATTCCAGCCAGTAATGAGCCTTATAAACCCATCCTCTGGCCGATTCAGCCTGCATTCGGTAATAATTAGACTCAATGTTATGGGAACGAATCCGGATGACCCTGTTTTTCAGGGCAGGTGCACGCAGCAAATCCGCGCATTGCCAGCCTTCCACCAAAATAGGACCAGGCTCGGATGCAAGGTTATCTATGAGTTCCGAAGAGGTTCGGGAAACCAACGCCCATGGTCTGGTATCGTAGAGCCCCACGATCGATCTCCTTGGGTAAAGACGAAGGGAGACCACCCGCTGATGCCACTCCGGCAATTGACCGGTAGCCAAATCCTTGGGCCAAACGAAGGCATGAACATGCAAGGCCACTCCTAAATCTAAGAGAACTCGTATTTTGGTATCGAGTTCTTCGGTACCCCCGTACAAGGGCGGAAGAGGAAGGTCAAAACAAACCAGATGCAGGACTGGGGCAGGCTGCATTCAAATCTCAGGGATAGTGTCGGGTGAAAGGCCCGACGCATGCTCTGCCTCCGAGGCCTTTGAATTTTGGTTTTGCCCTTGACCCCCTGAATCAAACAAAATCCCCCCCAAATCCGTCAAAGATCCACCGGCACAGCGCACCACCCTTGCCGGAAAGCGGTCAATGGTGAGGTAATCATGAGTTGACATGATCAAGGCCGTACCCCTTAGATTGATTTCAACCAAGAGCCCCAAAATTTCTTCGGAACTATCGGGGTCCAACTGCCCGGTAGGTTCATCCGCAAGGAGCAAACCGGGTTTGTTCAAAAGGGCCCGCCCTACCGAGAGTCTTTGTTGTTCACCCCCCGAAAGCCGATGGGGCCAGTCTTTTTGTTTGCCCTCCAAACCAACCTGGGCCAGGACCTCCTCTATGCGCTGGGCTTTGGCCCCCCCTTCCTTCCACCCCGTGGCAGTCAGCACAAAATCCAAGTTTCCCTCCACCGTTCTATCGCTAAGCAACTGAAAATCTTGGAAGATGACCCCAAGGCGTCTTCGCAACCCTGCCCGTTGGCTTCGATCCAAAGTCAAAAGATCCACCCCTTGAACCTCGGCCTTGAGGCCTGAAAGCGGTATTTCCCCGATGAGAGCCTTGATGAGAGTGGATTTCCCTTCGCCGCTTTTGCCGACCAGGTACAGCATCTCGCCGCTCCTTAGGGTCAAATTAAGTTGATCCAGAATAGTGGTTGTACCGTATGCGATACATACGTTCTGGAGTTCCAAAGCATTCATGCCCTCAAATTTCTACCAAAAACCATCTGAAGAGTCAGAATCTAGTTTATTTTTGAACTTATTCGATAACTTTTTCAAACCTTCATCCAGGACCTTTTTGTCATGAAATTTACCCGTATTCTGTGTTTTTGGCTCTCTGTTGGCTTAGCCTACTTTCTTACGCCCAACTTTGGGATCACGCAGCCCAGCAAATCAGTTTCGAAGGCAGTTATTGCAACTTGCCAAAATTCCATTTTCAAAACCGTTCCTGAACGCCCATTTCGGATTGGAGACAGCATTCCGTTCAAAATTCAGATCCTATTCCGCAATTTCCCGTACCAAAAGAACACCCAACTCATTATCAGTCCCGAGGTGCATTTTGAGAAGCGGGTCGTACGGCTAGCCACCATGAGGTTTCTGGCTGTTACCGATGAATCTAGGATTTCGGAAGTTCCTGACCAAGAAAACATGGCTTTGCTAACCCGTCGAGGTGATTACAATTTCGAACATGAAGTTGTCTTTGCCTACGAGCCCGGTGTCGAAGCAGCCACCTTAGAAGCCAGAGTCACCATTATCGAAGGTTCGGTTAGCCAAGAATTGCCGCTGATTAGAATTAGCAACCGAGGCTTTTCCAGCTTTAGTCGATTGCTGGAGCCCACCCTTGAAATCATGGATCTGGATTACGAGAAAGAAAAGTTGTGCGTCAAAGAATCCTACCAAATTCTATACCCCGCCAACCAGTTTGATTTGAGTTACGGCTTGAATCAAGGCGCGATTTCTAATCTCATGGCTTCGCTGCGTAGTTCCAAAGAAATTTTGGAAATCCAAATCACCAGCAGCGCCTCGCCGGATGGTGAATCAAAGGATAACGAAAACTTAGCCTTCAAAAGGATGGAGTCTATTCACAAATTGGTAGTCAGGGAACTCATGACAAGAGCAGTTAATCCAATGACCTCCTCAGAGGTATTTGCGCAAGGATTCATCAGTTCGCAATGGAATGAACAGCCATGGGATTCTTTGCTCCATATCCTTTCCCCCAAACAATTCAAAGGGTATGCCAAGCTCAAAGAAATTCTAACAGAGAATGATAACATTGCATCTAAAAAGGAAAAGTTAGAAAAAATCCTGAGGGATTACCCGGTTCTGGGGGAGACCTATTTCCCTATGCTGAGAAATTGTACGGTTGAAATCCTCAGTACTCCATCCGACCAAAGTATTATTATTGATTTACAGCAGTTTAATAAAGAAAAGCTCCCCAAGAACACCTCTTGCATAAGGCTTATTCAGATGGCCCTCGCCGCGGAATCGACGGCTTTGAGCATTCGTATTTATCAAAAAGCCATTGCTTCCTATCCAGAAGATTACCGTGCCCATTTCAAATTGGGGATGATTCATTTTCAAGAAAACAATTATGCAGAGGCTGAAAAAGGATTTCAACAAGCAGCATTGCTTAATCCCAAATCGGCTGAATCATACAATAATCTTGGTGCCAGCCAAGCCATGTTGAGAAAGTATGCTGCTGCTCTCCAAAATTTTGAAAAGGCCGAAGTCCTTCAACGTCAGAGTTTGCCCAACAAGGCCTATGCTGCCTCTCAGATGGGTCGCTTTCAAGAGGCCTTGGCTTGGTACGCTAAGGATGCTTCGATGAACAGGGCAGTTTGCCATCTAGGTTTGGAACAAGGTCTGGAGGCTGTTCGTGTTCTCCAAGAACAAGAAGCCTCAACCGCTGCCTCTTTGTATTTGACGGCCATTGCCGGGGCCCATATAAACGATATCGCCTTGGTTTGCGAAAGCCTCAAATCCGCCATTTCCAAAGACCTACAGTTCAGGGAAGCGGCCAAAACAGAAGCTGAATTCAATGCCTATCGCACAAATCCTCAATTCAGGGAGGCCATGAAATTGCCATCGGGCTTACTCCGATCTAATCCATAATTACGCCTTTTTTGCTGCATTTTTGTTGCGTCGCCTCGGTTCCCATTCGCGCAGAACCCTGTCATCAATCCGAACAAATCAGTCAATCCTTATGGGGTGAAGCCTTGCACGTTTTGGAAGTTTCCAACGACTGGGCTCGAGTACAATGCACCTGGGATCATTACTTGGGCTGGGTGCCTCACAAGGCCCTGGTGACTTGTGAGGCCTTGGAAGAAAGTGCATTGATAATTTCTACCGACTTCGCCCTGGTACAGGACCTCCATGAGGGCTCCATACACCCCCTGAGTATGGGCAGTCGGCTTCGTTCGGCGTTAATGCCCCAAGGTTTTCGCCTTGTTTTGGGATCGGCCCTACCCCAGGATACCTATTCCCAAAATCAAGTCCTCGACTTGGAAAGTTTAATCAGGCCTTGGTTAGGCACACCGTACCTGTGGGGTGGGCGAAGCCGGTTTGGTATCGATTGCTCCGGCTTTACGCAAATCATCATGAGCCGTATGGGCCATGCCATACCCCGAGACGCCCAAGATCAATGGGCAAAGGCGCCACATCTCATCGACAAACCGACTATATCTTCCTTTGAGGCCGGCCAACTTGCCTTTTTTGGGCCGTCGTTGGACAGAATAAACCACGTTGGGCTTGTCTTAGGTCCGAATTCCATCATCCACTCCTCCGGGAAGGTTCGAATAGATCATCTGGATGAACAGGGTATTTTCATGGAAATTGAATCGAACAAAGTGCCTCAAAACGTTTTAACGCATACGATTCAAGGCCTAGCCACGTATTAGGGTTTAGGCGACTAGAAATTCCTTGTTGTCCTTAATTGACTTACTTTTGCAAAAAAATGAACTAATGCGTCTAAACATTTTGAATAAAGTGCATTTCCCCTTTTGGTTCTTAGCCCTGGTGATTTTGGCAAGTTGCGGTAAACCCTTTCATTTGGAACAAAGCGCCGTTACCATTCAGATGCCTACAGAGCCCGTGACTTTGCACGGCGACCATACCGAACTTCAAGTTGCCTACAAAGTCGCGCCAAAAGCCTTTGTTCCAAAAGGTGTTGCTGTAGCCAGGTTAATCAAAATCCAAAACAACGAGACCACAGAGGTTTGCAGGGATATCTGGGTTGGACCTAAGGTCAAAGGCTTGAAGGGTCGTTCCATTGAACCTGCTAAAGGCGGCGAGGGTGAACTTGGGTTTAAACTGCCCACCAAGGAGGTTCCTAATTCAAACGAATATTGGCTGGAAATGGTCTCCTTTTATGGGTCCTCCTCTCAAATTAAAAAGGCCAAAGATTTCTTGGAAGATAAGTCCTACCGCAAAGCTCCCGAAAAAGCGCAACAATTTCGTGTCAAAATCTCCGAAGGTGTTAGTTTGTTATCGAGAACTGGTCGAGTGATCAGCACACCGAAGACCCTTGCATCGGGCTTCATTGCCGATACCATTGAACCCTTTGAGGCAACGATCTATTTTGAACTTAACAAATCGGTCATTCGAGAAAGTGAGCGTAAAAAGAAAGAAATTCTTCAGCTTGTCGATTTTTTGAGCAAAACCAAAGAAATTCTTAAAATAGAAGTTAACGGTTATGCCTCGCCCGATGGTGAAATCCAATTCAATAACGAGTTGGCCGATGAAAGGGCCACCGAAGCAGGAAATTTTGTGATCAATGCCTTGCGTTCAAGCCAAGGTCTTAAGGACATTCAATACGATTTAGATAATTCCAAGCTTTACGTCCAAAACAAAGGCACAGAAGATTGGAAAGGTCTTTTGCGTGGAATTGAATTTGCCCGCATTTCGCAGAAGGATCAAGTGCGTAGCATCATTGAAAATCCCAATTTGAGCAGTGCCGAAAAACAAAGCCAGCTCAAAGGAATGCGAGAGTCGTGGGAGATTATCGCCGAAGATTACCTACCCCCCCTCCGCAGAGCCAATATGGTCATCAATACCAAAGTCCCCCCCAGGACCTTTGAGGAGAGAATGCAGCTCATCCGAATGAAATCCCCAGAATTGAGCGCATCCGAAATGCTCGCCACTGCCGAACAAGCCATGGACGCATCAGGCCGGGCTGAAATTTTGGAACTAACCAAAGCTCTTTACCCATCCGATCATCGTGCCTACAACAATTTGGCCGTATTGGATATTGAAGCTGGTCGGTTGGAAACAGCTGTACGAAATTTGGATGCTGCCGCGGAAGCAGCCCCAGGCTCACCGGAAGTCCTTCATAACCAAGCATGGGTGGCCTACCTCCAGAAAGACTGGTCCAAATTAAATTTGGTAGTTAAGCGTGCCCAAAACAATGCCCAAAAGTTGCCCGAATTCGAAGCGCTGATGAGCATTCGATCCGGTAAGTACGCCGAAGCGGTCATGGCCCTCAACGGCAAAAGCCAAGATCCCCTTGTGGCCCTGGCACTTTGCCTTAATCGCGATTATGATGCAGCCGCCAAAGCTTTAAAAGGACTTGATCGTCAAAACCCTGATGTGTTATATTTAAGCGCAGTTATCGCAGCCCGAAGCAAGAATTCATCGGGGGTGCAACGTGATCTCGAAGCCTTGGTAACAAGCGATCCCAAAGTCAAAAATTCCCTTCGGACTGATCCTGAATTTGCTTCATTCCGTCAAGAAACCTTCTTCAAGAATTTGACCCTTTAGGTCGTTTTCTTAGAAATGTAGTTGGCAATAAGTTCTGCTTTGGCACCGCCAACTACGGCACTTAGCTGATCAATATCTGCAGCAAAGACTCTTTCTGCTGAACCAAAGGCAGATAACAACTTTCTAATGGTTTCAGGACCTATTCCTTTGATGTTATCAAGGGCAGATTGCATGCCCGCTTTGTGACGGCGCTTACGGTGATGCTGCAAACCAAAGCGATGTGCCTCGTCACGCATTTGTTGAATGAGCCTCAAGGTAGGGCTCTTCTTGTCCAGCATCAATGGATGCGGATCCCCAACCTTGAACAAGGCCTCCAAACGTTTGGCGATCCCCATCAAGGGCAAATGACCCAAACCCAAGGCGACCAAGGCGGAATGGGCCGAACTCAACTGACCCCTACCGCCATCCACAATCACGAGATCCGGTAAGGCCTGTCCTTCGGTAAGCATCCTTTGGTAGCGCCTGGTGATGACCTCCTGCATCCCCGCGAAATCATCAATGCCTTCCACATCCCGTAAATTGAACAGACGATAATCGCGTTTAGCGGGCCTACCGTTCCGAAAAACAACACAGGCCGATACGGTCTGGCTACCTTGGGTGTGGGAATTATCAAAACACTCGATATGCTGCGGCAATTGAGGGATTTGCAAATCCTTCTGAACCTGCTGCAAAAGACGATCCGATCGGGAAGCGAATTGCCTTTCTTCCGGTTTTCGTAACAACTCCTGCAAACAAAAGAAAGCGTTTTTGAGACTTAAATCCACCAATTTGCGTTTATCACCATCGGATGGAACCCGGCAAGGGATGCGCACAAAAGGCAGGCTTTCCGGCATGATGTTACAGACAATTTCCACCGGCTGGTGCTCGTAACGGTGGCAAATCTCCAACATCGCCTGGGCCATAACGGCAGATGGATCCTCCTCTACTCCCAATTGTATTTCCAAATTAAAGGAACGTATGACCGCACCGTTGCGCACATGCAGGTGATTGACCACCGCCCTGTCTTGGTGTTGGGCCAAGGCAAAGGAATCCAATTCCTTCACGGTGGTACTCACCACGGTCGATCGGGCTTCGTACCGCTCCAACAATTCCACCTGGCCTTTGAGGGTATGGGCTTGCTCAAAATCCAATTGTGCAACACATTCCTTGATCTGTTTACGAAGGTTGATCAATAATCCCCCAAGATTCCCTTTGAGCAAGAGATGCACCGCATCTGTGTATTTTGCGTACTCCTCGGCGCTTTGAAGCCCTGCACAGGGCGCCATGCAATTCCCGAGTTGATGTTCTAAACAAGGACGATACCCGGCTTTGGAGATGCGCTCATCGCTGAGGTTGAGAGCACAGGTGCGCAATGGATAGATTTTCCGAATTAAATCCAACAACGTATACATGGTGGTCGGCGAAGAATAGGGGCCGTAGTACCGCGAGCCATCGCGTCGAATTTGCCTTGTGACCTCAAGCCTTGGAAAGGGTTCATGGCGCAAGACCAAAAAAGGATAGGTCTTGTCGTCCTTGAGCCGAATATTGTAGCGGGGTTGGTGTTTCTTGATCAGTACATTTTCGAGAAGCAGGGCATCATGCTCCGTGTCAACGACCGTAAATTCAATGCGCTCTATCAAGCGAACCATGAGCCGTATGCGATGGGTATCCACCCGATTCGCAAAGTATTGTGCGACTCGTTTACGGAGGTTTTTGGCTTTGCCGACATATAGTAAATGTTCGCGCCTATCGTAATAGCGATATACCCCGGGTGTTTCGGGAATGGAATATTCCAAGGCTTTGAATCCATTCAAATCCATAGCGAATCTCTATTCTTGTTGAGCACTCGAAATCTTTTGGCGTATAGCAATCGAGATCTTTTCACGTTTGGAAGTCAAAATCTGTTCACCTGTAGTATATCCGGTCTAGAGCTGCCGATAGTTCTCGCTGTCCTCAATTTTGGAAAGGACCTTGCCGTCCACGAATCGGGTTTCTAACCTGGCCCCGGGCTTGGCGTCTTGAATGCTTCGTAATACCTTACCGTCCATCATGGCCACCGAAAAACCGCGCTGAAGGACCGATTGAATATCCAGGGCGGAGGCCTGGCGCATGAAGGCGAAGCAGGTTTGTTCCATCGAATCCAATTGCTGTTCAATTCCCCTACCGAGCCGGTGGGTCAAATCATGCACCGCCTGTTCCTGGTTGAATAATTTCTGCAACAATCCCCTACGGATGCGTTGTTCCAAATCCATCATGGTCGCATCGCAATGATCGATAAGGTAGCCGTAGTCCCGCTCCAGGCTTTCTTCCAAACCGTCAAGACCTTGCTCCAAAAGCAAGCACTGACGTTGCAAACTATTTCCTGCCGACTGTTGAGCAACATGAATCTGCCTCATCAAATCCTGCTGATCAGGGGTCACCAATTCAGCGGCCGCCGTAGGGGTTGGCGCCCTAAGGTCAGCTACAAAATCAACCAAAGTCAAATCCGTTTCGTGGCCAATAGCCGTGATCACTGGGGTTTCCAAGGCAAAAACAGCACGAACCAAGGCCTCGTTGTTGAAACACCACAAATCTTCCATAGAACCACCACCGCGGGCAAGGATAATGACTTCCACTTCAAGCCGTTGATCCAAAGCCCTCAAGGCCTTGATGAGTGAGCTGACTGCGGCTTCCCCTTGGACCAAACTGGGTGCGAGTAGAATAGGAAGCCCTGGAAAGCGCCGCTCCACCGTACGCTGTATATCATGAATCACCGCGCCATCCGGGGAAGTCACCACGCCCACCGTTGCAGGATAGGCGGGGATTGCTTTCTTGTGAACGGCCTCCAACAGACCCTCAGCTTGTAAGCGGACTTTGAGTTCCAGGTAAAGCCGGTACAAATCCCCTTGCCCTGAAGCCGATAGGCTCATGACCTGCAATTGCAACGATCCCCTGGGCGCATAATGCCTCAATTCTCCGGTAACCTGCACACGATCACCGTCCACCGGATCCATGTCCAAGATCCGTCGCTGGCTTTGAAACATAACACAAGAAATTTGGCTGTAGGCATCCTTGAGGGTGAAGTACCAATGCCCGCTTCGGGCTTTGGTCATGCCCGATATTTCTCCCTCCACCACCAAATGTTTGAAATCCGGGTGTCCTTCCACATAATCCCGTATCCATTCGTTCAGGCCGGATACGGTCAAGGGCCGTCCCGAACTCGATAGATTCACAGAGGAAGAGGAAAGCATGGATCGCTGTCAAGAATTCAACCTCCAAATTAGGGGCGCTGATTGTAATTTTAACCAATAAATTCAAAACCTTCTCGTATGGAAACCGCTCCTTCGACCCCAAGATCCCCCATCCATATCCAACACGTGACTGTGGTGGGCTGCGGCACCATGGGCAACGGGATTGCCCAAGTTTTTGCCACCTGCGGTTTTGCGGTCGAATTGGTGGACCTCTCTGCCCCGGCTTTGGAAAAAGCCATGAACACCATCACCCGCAATTTGGATCGGGTGGTCGCCAAAGGAGCCTTGGACCAAGAGTCCAGGGATGCCGCCTTGGCCCGTATTCACTGCGGAACCTCCCTGGCCGAAGCCACCCACCAAGCGGATCTGGTAGTGGAAGCCGCCACCGAAAACCGACAAATTAAGCTGGAACTCTTCCGGCAATTGGACAAGTTAAGCCCCGCCTCCTGCATCCTGACTACCAACACCTCTTCCATCTCGATTACCGATATTGCCAGCGCAACCCAGCGCCCTGCCCAGGTCATCGGCATGCACTTCATGAACCCGGTACCGGTCATGAAATTGGTCGAAATCATCAAGGGTTATAACACCGATCCTATGGTGACGGCCACCATCGTGGAATTAAGTCATCGCCTGGGCAAAATCCCGGTGGAGGCCAACGATTACCCCGGATTTGTGGCTAACCGCATCCTGATGCCCATGATTAACGAGGCTGTCCATACCCTCTATGAGGGCGTTGCCGGTGTGGCCGAGATTGACACTGTCATGAAATTGGGCATGGCCCATCCGATGGGCCCCCTGCAGTTGGCAGATTTTATTGGCTTGGATGTTTGCTTGGCCATCCTTCGGGTTTTGCATGACGGCTTTGGCCATGCTAAATACGCCCCCTGCCCCCTTTTGGTCAAAATGGTTTCCTCAGGAAACCTGGGCATCAAAACCGGCAAAGGATTTTATGCCTACCAAGCGGGTTCCAAGGACCTTGTGGTCGCCCCGGAATTCCTCTAAATCCGCCGTCAACCTCGGTCCGCAATTTCGATGAATCCGCAATGACCCTCGATCTGCGATTTCGCTAGATCGAAGATTTCACGCCAAGATCCACCGCCCTTTAGCCCTGAAAGGGGTAAGTATAGGTCGTTGGTGGCAAGAGATTTTCTTTGATGGTACGGGCCGAAACCCAACGCAATAAGTTGAGGGATGAACCGGCTTTGTCGTTGGTTCCACTGGCCCTGGCTCCGCCAAAAGGCTGCTGCCCAACCACCGCCCCGGTCGGTTTATCGTTCAAGTAAAAATTTCCCGCGGCATGCCGTAGTCGCGTTGTCGCCAAATCCAAGGCGTAGCGATCGGTGGCCAATACCGCTCCGGTCAAGGCATAGGGTGAGGTGGTATTGCATAAGTCCAATACCTCTTCGAACCGATCCTCTGGATAAACATAGACCGTCAATACCGGGCCAAACAACTCTTCGCACATGGTCCTGTATTTGGGATTGGTGGTTTGAATGAGCGTAGGCTCTACAAAATAACCTAGGGACTTGTCACAGTTTCCACCCCATACGATTTCGCAATCGGGATGCTGGCGGGCTTCCTCGATGGCAGCCTGGAGCTTGTCAAAGGACTTTTCGTCGATAACCGCGTTGATAAAATTTCCAAAATCTTCGACCCCGCCCATTTTCATATCCGAAAGGTCGGCCCGCATACGTTGCAATACCTCGGGCCATAACACATCCGGAATATAAGCCCGCGATGCTGCAGAGCATTTTTGGCCTTGGTACTCAAAAGCACCCCGCGACAAGGCGGTGGCCACCACGTCGACAGGGGCCGAGGCATGAGCCACCACAAAATCTTTACCTCCTGTTTCCCCCACAATGCGAGGGTAGGATTTGTACAAGCCAATGTTACGGCCAATTTGTTCCCAAATCTGATTAAAGACCCCGGAGGACCCGGTGAAGTGTATCCCTGCAAAATCCGGGTGGCGGAAAATGACCTCACCGGCCACCGGACCGGGCACAGGCACCATGTTAATGACGCCATCGGGCAAGCCGGCCTCCTTGAACAAGCGCATCAGCCAATACGCCGAATAAACCTGGGTATTGGCCGGTTTCCAAACCACGGTATTGCCCATCAAAGCCGCAGAACAAGGGAGATTGGCCGCGATGGACGTGAAATTGAAGGGGGTCAATGCAAAAACAAAGCCCTCCAAGGGACGGTACTCCACTCGGTTCCACGATCCCGGTAAACTTTCGGGTTGTTGACGATAAATCTCGGTCATGTACCGGACATTGAACCGAAAAAAATCAATCAACTCGCAAGCAGCATCAATTTCGGCTTGGTACGGGTTTTTGCTTTGGCTCAGCATGGTCGCCGCGTTGATAAGGTCACGATATGGACCGGCCAATAAATCCGCCATGCGTAGAAAGATGGCCGCTCTTTGTTCCCAGGGCAAGGCCTCCCAGGCCGGCTTGGCGGCCAAGGCGGCTTCGATAGCCTTCTCCACATGCGATGCGCTCCCTTCATGAAAATGCCCGAGGGTATGGGCATGATCGTGGGGTGGGGCCATGCGTCGGGTTTGCTTGCTATGCACCTCTTGACCACCGATCATCATGGGGACCTCCACCTCGCGTTGACGCATGTGATGGATGGTTTGTTTCAAGGACAAGGCCTCCGGGGAACCGGGAGCGTAGGATCGAACTTTTTCGTTAACTGCGGGGGGTACCGAGAAGATTCCAAACGACATACACGATATTTAGACCACAAAGGTACAAGCCCTCAGCCCTCAGCCCGTCGCCACCATGAACCTCGAAAGCCTCCGCGATCTCTG
>Ga0194130_10004314_pt1 | contig 18190 bp, 18 predicted proteins | sample TA2KigsurfametaG_FD_160084 | JGI IMG/M metagenome (GOLD analysis project Ga0194130, IMG submission 160084) | Freshwater microbial communities from Lake Tanganyika, Tanzania - TA2015050 Kigoma 12 surface | ecosystem: Environmental > Aquatic > Freshwater > Lake | place: Tanzania: Lake Tanganyika... | reverse complement strand
AACCGGTGGCAACTCAGTGGGTACTGCCATTATTATCTCGGCGGTCGCCGTCGGTTCTTCTATCACTTCTGCGGGGAGCGTCGGTGGCATCAACAGTGCCAACTCTTCGGCAGTCAATGTGGCAGTTGGCAGAGACTCGACAGTCGGCACTTCATCTATACTTGCGTCTTCCGCTGTGTCCGCATTTGCGTCGTTGCCGTCATCTGGTACAAGAGGGGTCACCGTTAGCGCATCGTTGGGGTATTCCGCCACATCATCGGCGGTAATCTGGTTGTTAACTGCATACCACGCAAGTGCTGCCACAAACGTAACAATGACACCACCGATTAAAAAGCGTTCACTATATGTCTCATTCATATCGCTATCACACCCCAAAGTGTTATATCTTTTCACCACACAGTGTATCATACCCACTCTCTGCGAGTGGCATCTGGGCATATTTGCCGGATACATCACGACGCGGACACATTTTTCTACTACCTCTTGTCAAAGTCGAACTTTTGTGCTACTATCACTGCGTAGCCCGCCACCTACCCACCACCGGGTCGGTTGAGCCACACGGTATCTGCAATAAGTACGAGGGTTGGTGCGACCAACCACAGACAGGAGAACACGAGTCATGGCCAAAGCAGGATCGTCAGCAGTCCCAGACGCCCCATCAACTGGTAACAGCGAAAAAGACAAAGCCCTTCAGGCGGCGATGAGTCAAATCGACCGCAAGTACGGCAAGGGATCGATCATGAAGATGGGCGAGGGCAACAATCGCCTTGCCATCGACGTGATTCCTACCGGCGCCATCGGGCTCGACATTGCCTTGGGGATTGGTGGTGTACCACGTGGGCGTGTTATCGAGATCTACGGCCCAGAATCGAGCGGTAAGACCACGCTCGCCCAGCACATCGTGGCTGAGGCGCAACGTGCGGGTGGTACAGCCGCCTTCATCGATGCTGAGCACGCATTTGATCCAGCCTATGCCGCCCGTTGTGGCGTAAATATTGATGCCTTGTTGGTCTCACAACCCGACTTCGGCGAGCAAGCCCTTGAGATTTGCGAAACCTTGGTGCGCTCCAACGCCGTTGACGTCATTATCGTTGACTCAGTTGCAGCCCTGGTCCCCCGCGCCGAAATCGAAGGTGACATGGGTGACTCATTGCCCGGTCTGCAGGCGCGTTTGATGAGCCAGGCGTTGCGCAAGTTGTCGGGTGCCATCAACAAATCCAAGGCCGTCGTCATCTTCCTCAATCAATTGCGTATGAAGATTGGCGTCATGTTCGGCTCACCCGAGACCACCACCGGCGGTCAAGCGCTCAAGTTCTACGCCTCAGTGCGCATGGACATTCGTCGCATCGAGACGCTCAAGAACGGCACTGACCCTATCGGCAGTCGTGTACGTGTCAAGGTCGTCAAGAACAAAGTAGCACCACCGTTCCGCCAGGCCGAGTTCGATATCATGGCCAACGAAGGCATCTCACGCGCCGGCGGCATCCTCGACATGGCCACTGAGATGGAGATTATCCGCAAGAGCGGTGCCTGGTACTACCTCGGCGAAGACCGCCTCGGTCAAGGTCGCGAGAACGCCAAGCAGTTCTTGGCAGATAACCCAGCCTTGCTCAACGAAATCGAACGCCTTATCAAGGCGCAAGCGCTCGAGAATAGCGCCGCAGTGCCTGCGAAGGTGGCTGCTGCTGACGACGGCGATGACTTCTTCGAAGAATAAACCACAGCCACAACCGGGCACCATCACCGCCATCACTGCCCAAGTACGTGATAGTCAACGGGTCAACCTGATGATTAACGGTGAGTTCGCCCTCGGCGTCAGTCTTGACACGCTGGCCCACGAAGGACTCTTCGTGGGCCAGCGCCTTGATGCGGCACTCATCGCCCGTCTGTTGGCCACTGACGCCTACGACCAAGCCAAACGTGCCGCAGTACGCCTGCTCGAGATACGGCCGCGCAGTGAACGTGAACTGCGTGAGCGTCTGCGCCAGCGCGGGCACGACACAGCAAGTATTGATGCCGTGTGTCACCGACTCAACGAGACTGGGCTCATCAACGACCAGGCGTTCGCCAATTACCTCGTTGAACAACGCCAGCGCAATGCACAGCGTGGCGGACAAGCAATCCGCAATGATTTGCGCAAACACGGCATTGACAGCACGACCATTCATCAACTCGCTGACACCCATCAACTCGATGCCAACGACCTTGATGGTGCATTGCGTCACGCACACAAACTTGCGCCACGCATGCAACACCTCGACCGTGCCACATTCATGCGCCGCTTGGGTGGCAATCTGCAACGTCGCGGCTTCGGTACAGATGCTGTACGTCACGCACTGCGCAGTGTCTGGAGCGAGATATCGTCACATCAGGCATCGGCCGATGATGAAAGCGCCGGATGATTTGCACGGGAATCAAAACTAGGTCAAAATAGAGCACATGTCATATGACGAGGAGAGACACATAATGCCTGATATTCAGTATCTTGGACATTCCTGCTTTCGCATCCGTGGACGCGATGGCGTCGTGCTGATGGATCCCTGCGATCAATCAACCACCTTTGATATCGGCCGTCCGACCGCCTCGATTGTGACCGTGAGCCATGACCACCAAGATCATACCAATATTGACGTGGTCCGCCCGCTCAAAGACGATAAACTCAACGTCTTCCGTGGGCCCGGCGAATACGAAGTTGGTGGCATCCTGATAACCGGCGTCCGTACCTACCACGACAAAAAGAAAGGTACCGACCGCGGTCGGAATGTGGTCTTCGTGGTACACATTGATGACGTCTCAATTGCGCATCTCGGTGACCTCGGCCACGATCTGACTGCTGCGCAAATCGAAGAAATCGGCGACATTGATGTGCTCTGTGTGCCTGTTGGTGGCCACGATACCATCAACGCCACTGAGGCGGCCAGTGTGATTGCCCAACTTGAACCACGCCTTGTGATTCCCATGCACTATGCGGCGAACCCGCCGTCGGCTGAGTATCAGATGGACGCGCTCGACCGATTCTTGCAAGAGATGAACATCAAAGAGCCGACATTTGAAGAAAAATTGACCGTCACGAGTAGCAATCTTCCACCCGAGGGCATCGCTGCTCGTGTTGTGTTGATGCGACCCTCAGGGAGCGCCTAGGTGTTCACCCCTCGATGCAATCGTGGTATAATAATGTGACCGCACAACAATTCGGTCAGAGGACACGTAGCCTAACGAGGGGAAGAACGCTTCCCCTCGCATTATGTTGTGTTGTGGGGCGATAAGGAGCGCCGCAGACTATGACGAAGTACATTTTTGTTACTGGTGGAGTCGCATCGTCAGTCGGCAAAGGGATTACCGTAGCCTCTATAGGCCGGCTCCTCAAGAGTCGCGGCATCAAAGTTTCGGTGCAAAAGCTCGACCCCTACATCAATGTTGACCCAGGCACCATGTCACCGTATCAACATGGCGAGGTCTTCGTCACCGATGACGGTGCCGAAACAGACCTTGACCTCGGCCACTACGAACGCTTCATTGACGAGAATCTGACGCGCGCAAGCAACGTCACAACCGGGCAAATCTACTCGTCCGTCATCCAAAAGGAGCGACGCGGTGATTATCTCGGCGGCACAATACAGGTCATCCCCCATATCACCAACGAAATCAAAAGTCGTATCGCCGTGGCCGCCCGCCAATCGAACGCCGATGTCATGATCATCGAAATTGGTGGTACCGTGGGCGATATCGAAGGGCTCCCCTTCCTTGAGGCTATCCGGCAAGTACGCAAAGACGTTGGTCGCGACCAAGTCCTCTACATCCACGTCACCCTCCTACCCCATATCGGTGCGACCGGAGAGGTCAAAACCAAACCAACCCAGCACTCGGTCATGGAGCTTCGCCGCGTCGGCATCTCGGCTGACATCATCGTCTGCCGCGCCGATCACGAGATTTCCGATGAGATTCGCGACAAAATCGCGCTCTTTGCGGATGTCGACCGTGAGGCCGTGGTACCCATGGAGACAGTCAATACGATTTATGCTGTCCCACTCAAACTCGAAGAATATGGCCTCGGTGAATATATCTGCAAACGCCTCGATATCAAATGCGGGGCCCCAGATTTGCACCAGTGGCAACACTTAGTCCACCAAATTCATACCTCGCACCAGAGTGTGACAATCGGCCTGGTCGGCAAATACATCGAACTCCATGATGCCTACTTGAGTGTCATGGAAGCACTCGGTCATGCCGGTATCCACCATCACACCAAGATTGACATCCGCTGGATTCAATCAGAACGCCTTACGCGCGAAAATATTGATGAAACCCTCAGTGGCGTGCAAGGGATTCTTGTGCCCGGTGGCTTCGGTGATCGTGGCATCGAAGGCAAAATCTTGGCCGCCGAGTATGCTCGTGCCAACCAGATTCCCTACTTCGGCTTGTGCCTTGGCATGCAATGTGCGACCATCGCCGTTGCCCGCCATGTGCTCAAAACCGACGACGTCAACAGCACTGAGTTTAATCCGCATACACCACACCCCGTCATCGACTATATGTCGGATCAACTCTCGATTACCGATAAGGGCGGTACTATGCGCCTCGGCGCCTATCCGTGTGTCTTAACACCTGGTAGCAAAGCAGCACTGTCGTATCAAGCTCCTGAAGTCTCCGAACGCCATCGCCATCGCTTTGAGTTTAATAACAAGTATCGCAAACAGCTCGAAGAGGCGGGACTCATCATCAGCGGCCAATCGCCCGATCATCGCCTCGTCGAAATCATCGAACTGCGCGACCATCCGTGGTTCGTTGGTACCCAATTCCACCCAGAACTGGTCTCGCGCCCCAATCGCCCCCACCCACTCTTCCGCGATTTCGTCGGCGCCGCCCTGCGCTACGAACACTAATCACTATCCCTTCTCACGCAATCGCTCCCATGCACATCCTGTGTGTGGGAGCGATACATGTATCCCCCTCATCGCCATATGTCAGTGCTGACGAGTAATTAAACAATGTTTAATTACTCGTCAGCACTAAGGTATACAACGTTTAATTATTACATCACAAACGGCACACGAGTGGGATGAGAGGGTGTATAACCGTAGATCGGAGCAATCCTCAACCGCCCTTGTCGCATGACAAGGGCGGTTGAGGTTGATGCAGTTACTCGAGGTAGTCTTTGAGATGTTGGCCGATATCCGTGGTACGCAGGCGGCGAAGCGCTTCGGACTCGATTTGACGAGCGCGCTCGCGCGTCATGCCCAGTTCTTGGCCAACCTCTTCGAGGGTACGGCGGCGGCCATCAGCAAGGCCGTAGCGCATATCAATGATACGGCGCTCGCGATCGCTCAGCTTATTCAATGCAACGACCAAGTCTTGACGGAGCATTTGGCGGGCAGCCCACTCAACGGGGGTTTGCATGACGTCATCCTCAAGGAACTCGCCGAGGGTATGCTCGTTATCATCGCCGACCGGCGTCTCAAGCGAGATAGTTTGGCGGGCCGACTCAAGAATATGCACAACGCGGTCGGTCGGCATATCGAGGGCCTTGGCGATCTCGTCGGGAGTCGGATTACGCTCGAGCTGTTGTGACAGGCGGTCAACCATGCGCTTAACTTGGCTAAACGACTCACCCATGTGCACGGGCAGTCGAATAGTGCGCCCTTGCTCAGCGATAGCACGGGTCACGGCTTGGCGGATCCACCAAGTGGCATACGTCGAGAAGCGGTTCCCTTTCCAGCAGTCGAACTTTTCGACGGCGCGCATCAATCCGATGTTGCCCTCTTGAATGAGGTCAAGCAACGACAATCCACGGCCGACGTATTTTTTGGCAATACTCACGACCAGGCGCAAATTCGCCTCAGTCAACTCTTCGCGCGAGCGTTTGCCTGCCTCTTCAACATTGCGGAAGGTGACACGCAGGAGTGCTGGATTCACATGATCGGTGGCTGGTGCATGCTGACGTTCAAACGCGAGTGCCATTGACGCGGGCAACAATTGCCACGCAATCGCCACGCTCTTGACCTTTGCGTCGAACTGGTCACACAGCTCGCGCATGCGCTCACCATCAATGACCACACCATCGGTTTTGGCCTGTGCCTTCACAACCTGCTCGCGTGCGCGGAAGTACTCGCCGCGTTGTGTGTTGCTCAGGGCATAAAACGTCTCGATGGCCACACCAATCGACCAATTTGCGCGCACTTCACTGGCCACAATATCGGCCAAGACCTGCATCGCCATGTGCATGGCTGGCAAGTTCTGACCAATCGTATGATAAATCATATGGGTCAGCTCGAGGTGCATGGCATCGCGCTCTTGGGCCACAGCCTGACCTTTCAGGTGCTCAAGATGCAACACGACTTCAATATGGCATGCCAGCTCAATTTCTCGTTTGGCATTCAACAACGCAGTACGGCCAATGGCCTGCAAATAATACTGTACCGCATCAGGGAGTGCCCCCAACGAAAGATCACTTTCGACGACATCAGCGTCAGCGACACTTGATTCGACTTCGTCGTCGAGCAACATCTCATCGGTCAACACAGTCATTTCATCAAATCCTTTATCATCATCCATCTCATGCAGCACTTCATTGGGCACGAGTGCTGCGTTTTGTGCCTGAGTCTTGTGGCGTACCGTCACGGATTCCTGAGAACGAGTGGCTGGGGGCACAGCCTTAGCAACCAAACCGTCAAAAGCCAGACTCATGTGATTCCTTGTACCGTTCCAATGTGCAAGAAGAAACCCATATGAAGGCGGCGCTCCTCATGGGATTGCCGCAACGCACAAACACGCTATCAACTCTCTTTGAGCGACAAATATCCGCACCTGTGGAGTGCGGTGTGAAATTTAGTATAAAACGATATTAAAAAATCTGTCAAGTACGCAACGCATTACAACTGAATGACCAAATCATCTATCCCAATCAACGATTCAATTATTCGGGTTGAATTTACCACCAATCGTGGTACGGCAAGAGAGTTGCAAGTGGCACAACGCGATCATGACTGAGTATCACCTGTGTAATTCGGATATTTTGTGGATCAATATCGTGCATGGCTTGACGACAGTGACCACACGGTGGGATTACGTACACCCGCCCATGTTCATCGCGCCAGACGGCCACAATCTGTGCGATTGTATATTCGTTGCCCTCGCTGACCATGCGCGCAATTGCCACACGCTCCGCACATATCGTGTTACTCCCCGTCAGGATGCAACGGCCAGTATAGATGTGCCCGGTGGTTGTCACGAGTGCGGCTCCTACATCGCCAATCACGCCATCTTTGAGCTGCTTGGGGTGCACTTGCGCGCATGCATGCGCAATCAGATCACGATGGTGCATGGTGTTCTCGCATTCGCAAAAAAGCGCAGGCAGACGAATTGTCTGCCTGCATTCTTGGTGTGGTCGGGGCGGAGGGATTCGAACCCCCGGCCTCACGGTCCCAAACCGTGCGCTCTACCAGACTGAGCCACGCCCCGTCGACACCATTGCATTTTACGCTGACGGCGTACGAATGTCAAACCAATTTTGCCACGAATTTACACAATGGTACAATATGATACGACGATGTGGTCGCTTGCGCATCGCTTGTGAATAATTTTATGTCTATCAGACAGTGAGATCGCACCATGATTTATCCGCTTCTGCGCCATGCACTCTTCACGCTTGATGCCGAGGTTGCCCACGAGCGCACCGCCGCATTACTCAAGCTCGCCGTCAAGACGCCTGGTATGGCAGCGGTACTGAAACGCCTATTTGCTCCAGCGACGCGCGGGCTGAGTCAACAGATTGCCGGCATGCACTTCGCACATCCCATTGGGCTTGCTGCGGGCTTCGACAAGCACGCCGATTTGACGCACGGCATGGCCTTGCTCGGATTTAGTCATATCGAGGTAGGGACAGTCACACCGCGTCCGCAAGCGGGCAATCCTAAACCACGTCTATTTCGGCTGGCACAAGACGACGCCTTGATTAATCGCATGGGATTTAATAGCGAGGGTATGCAGGTCGTAGCCGAACGATTAGCAACGCGGCCACGCGCATTGCCAGTCGGCATCAATATCGGCAAAAACCGCGACACGGCACTTGAGCAGGCTGGTGACGATTATCTGGCCGCCTTCACACATCTTGCGCCCCACGCCGACTACGTGGCCGTCAACATATCGTCACCGAATACGCCGGGGCTCCGTCAACTCCACGAGACGGCGGCACTGCGTGAACTCCTCGAAGCCCTCATCAAGGCCAACCAGTGGCATCGCCCGATCTTTCTCAAAATCTCACCCGATGAGACGCCTACGCAAATCGAACAAGTCGTAGCCACCGCCATCGAGGCGGGGATAAGTGGGATTATCGCCACCAACACCACGTTGGCGCGCCCCAATCTGCGCAGTGCCAATGCCAACGAGACGGGGGGCCTAAGCGGTGAGCCGTTGAAGCAGGCGGCACTCGAGACGCTCCGCTTTGTGGCACAACTCACAGCCAAGCGGGTCCCGATTATCGGCGTCGGCGGCATCAGTCGTGCCGAAGACGTGTATGCGCGCCTCAAAGCAGGCGCAAGTGCCGTACAACTCTATACGGCACTCGTCTACCAGGGCCCTGCCGTGGCAGCGCGTCTGAGTTGGGGGCTATCGGCCTTGATGCGCCGCGACGGTGTACGCGACATCAGCGAGGTTATCGGTGTTGAGTGCTAACGACGTGACACCATCAACAGCGCAGCGCCGTTGGCTGGGATTTTGACGGCGCGCACACTCTGGTGATGCACAGTGTAACTGCGCGTACTGAGTTGGTCGTGCAACAGCATTTCATCTTCGATGTTCAGCGGGCTGAGGCGCATATCAATGCTGGCGTCGCTATCGCTGGCATTGAGTGCCACAACCATCGTCTCGCGCCCGTGGACACGTGCAAACGCGACGGTCCGACTACTATCGCGGGCATGGAGCATCACCAACGATCCACGACGCAACGAAGTAAAGCTCTGCCGCAGCGAAATGCAGTTGCGCACCCACTCGCGTAATCCCTCGTCCCAGGCGTCACGATTCCACGGGAAGCAGGCGCGATTCAGCGGGTCTTTGCCACCAGCAAGACCGATTTCGTCACCGTAGTAGATGCTCGGTGCCCCCACATACATCATGAGAAAGAACATGGCGAGTTTCAAGCGTTCGACTCGCCCCTCTGCGAGCGTCAAAAAGCGCTCCGTATCGTGACTACTAATCACGTTGTATTGTGCACCGGTATGCGCAGGTAGGTAGCGCGCGAGTTCGGCTTCAAGTCCAGCCAAGAACTCCATGGCACTGGTGGTACGCAATGCAAAAAATCCCGTGGCCAGGGTACGCACCGGGTAGTTCATCACGGCATCGAATTGCGTGCCATCGAGCCACGGCGTCGCATCCTCCCAAATTTCTCCGACGATGTAGGCATCGGGGTTTGCTTGTTTGACTACATGACGAAACTCGCGCCAAAAATCATGGTCTTGAATTTCGTTGGGCACATCAAGACGCCACCCATCAATGCCGAATTCAATCCAGTAGCGCGCCACATCCAACAAAAACTGGCGGACAGGGGCATGTGACACATTGAGTTTGGGCAGCGCACGAATGTTCCACCACGCCGCATATCCGGCTGGTTTGCTTTCGTCATACGGCGCCAAGGGCAATGACTCAATATAAAACCAATGCCGATACGGCGAATCAGCACCATTCTCGACCACATGATGAAAGGGATAAAATCCACGCCCACAATGATTGAAGACACCATCGAGAATGACCTTGATGCCGGCCGCATGTGCCGTATCGAGCAACTCACGCAGTGCAGCATTCCCGCCGAGTAATGGGTCAACGTTGTAGTAGTCGTCCGTGTGATAGCGGTGATTACTCGCCGAGCTAAATATTGGCGTCAAGTAGATGGCCGTGATACCCAACTCACTCAAATACGGAAGATGCGCGGTGATGCCGTTCAGATCACCACCCATATAATTCGAGCCGGTTGGCGTCGTGCCCCAACGACTAAACACCATGCCGTGGGCATTTTGACCACTTGACTGAAACCGATCTGGGAAGATTTGATAAAAAATAGCATCTTGCACCCATTGTGGTACGTGTGCGTGCGTTCCCGACATACCCATCCTCAACTTGATTATTGTGTGCTTCGCTATTCTCATTATAATTCAAGAGATGTGCGTAGGAATGACGAGGATACGATGAATAGTTGGTTGATTGTTGGTTTGGGCAATCCGGGCACACAATATGTCAATACCCGGCATAATATTGGCTTTGCCGTGCTCGATACATTTAGTCGGCGGCATGCGCTCACTCCTGGTGGCACTCGTGCCCAAGCCACACTGACCACTGGCAGTATTGGTGGTGCAAAGGTCATCTGTGCCTGGCCCCAAACATTCATGAACCGCAGTGGTATCTCGGTCAGCGGCCTCGCCAGCTGGTACAAAATCCCGCACGATCATGTGGTGATCGTCTACGACGATCTCGATTTGCCCTTTGCACAGCTCCGTCTACGCGAAAAAGGCAGTGCTGGCACCCACAACGGCATGCGCTCAATTGTCCAACTCCTCGGCACCAGCGACTTTAATCGCTTGCGCGTCGGCATCGGCAAAACACCCGAAGGCTGGCAAACGCAGGCCTACGTGCTGGGCAAGTTTAACGCCCAAGAACAACCCGAGATGGAGAATCTACTCACCCGGGCCAGTGATGCGCTCACGACCATCGTCGAGCACGGCGTCATCACCGCGATGAACCGCTACAACGCCTAACAAAAACGCGCGGAGTCGTATGACTCCGCGCGGCAGCCCACCCGTCATCTACTCGTCCGTATCAAAACTCCATGCATGCACGCCTTGGGTGGTAAACGAGAAGTGGCGCACTTGCATGCCGGCCTCGGTCAACACGCGCTCCATCTCGAGACGGCGATCGAACGGACAGGCAATCACCATGAAGCCCCCACCGCCAGCACCGGTAATCTTGCCACCCCATGCACCGTGCTTGCGGGCCTTGGCATAGACCTCGTCGACAATCGGTGGAGCGATATAGGGCGAGAAGGCCTTCTTGACCTCCCAGGCATCGTGCAATAAGCGCCCAAAGTCGTCAATCTTCTTGGCGCGCAACAACTTGACTGACTCGTCGACAAAGGCCTTCGTCTCGTCGTGGTACCGCAAGGTGTCACCTTGTTTGAGACGATTGACTTGGTCATTGACCAGCTGTTGCGTCAGCAGTTTGCGACTGCCGATGTAGCCGATCAGCAGACAACTCTCGAGCTCAAGTAGCGCCGTGGTATCGCTTAATACAGGCTCAACGATGACGCCGTTTTTGCTGAAGTGATAGACTGACATGCCACCAAACGCGGCTGCGTACTGGTCTTGACGGCCACCAGGAATCCCGAGATCAACGCGCTCAATCTTGTAGGCGGTCTCGGCCAATTCGTGTGGCGTCATCGGAATGTTGTAGGCCTCACCCATCAACTTGAGCATGCTGACCACCAAGGCCGACGATGAACCCAGCCCGCTCCCGGGTGGCACATCGGAGAACATGGTGACTTCAACGCCCTTGGCGAGCGGTACGGCATCGAGCACCGCCTGAGGCAAGCTCAGTTTGCCGTCCCAATGGCCAGTCACATTACGACTGACCTCTTCGAGATCGAGTGAACGGATGGTCAACGCACCGTCATCACTCGGCTTCAACATACAGCGCACATACTTGTCGATTGTGCAGTTGAGCACCTTGCCACCGTGCTCCTCAGCATACGGGCTGACATCCGTGCCACCACCAAAGAAGCCGATGCGCATCGGCGCTTTTGCTTTGTAAATCCGCATTACTCTGTTCCATCCACAACAATCCACAAAGAGTATACCACGCAGCTAGTTGCGTGTGCCCTTGAGCGTCAAGACCAAATCCTTGGGGAAATCTGTCAGGCTCTCGAACATGCCGTCCGACCGACACCAATACGTGTCCTCGATGCGCACGCCGTAGCCCTTACTCGGGTAGTACAACCCGGGTTCAACACTAAATACTGCGCCGGGCACGAGTACGTCGCCCCGGTCGGCCAATGACGGGAAGCCGAAGTCTTCGTGGACCTCAAGCCCCAGCCCATGCCCGAGTGAATGCACATACCCCTCTTCAATCGGGTACTTTTTGCCAATTGTCTCATGGCCACGCTGTTCGAAATAATCGCACACCATGGTTTGGTACGGCTTGGTCGGCGCCCCTAGCTCGAACTCCTGCACCACCTCATTGAATGCCCCCATCACGTGGTCGTACGCCGCTTGTAACTCGGGGGTGGCATAGTCAATGGCAAAGGTGCGCGTCATGTCGTGGTAATACCCAGAGGCATCTTTGGGGAAGATGTCAAAGACGATGGCTTGACCGCGCTGTAGTGCCATGCTGTCTTCACCACGGGCATGTGGCAAGCCGGCGTCGCGCCCCTGCGCGAAGATTGTCCCCTCGCCGACCATGCCACGCGCCGCCAACTCACGGTCAATCACGGCCCGCACATCGCCAATCGTCATCTGGCGCTTGGTGGTCGGATCAATCACGTACGCACCATCGGCATAACCGCTGGTAATGTAGTCGACGGCCGCCTGCACCACTTCACACGTTTTGCGGCCGACCTCGCGCATTACTGCTACTTCATGGGCGTCTTTGGTGAGGCGCGCAGCACTTATCAGGTCTTTGTCGAACTCGGCCACGAACGTCACACCAGGCATGGAGGCCTCGAGACCGCGCAACAAGGCCAAAAACGGCCCAGTTTGTACGGTGCCGTACAAACCTATCCGGCCGCTGATGCCGAGATCGGTGTACATCTGACGGCGCAACTCGACGCGGGCAGCGAGGCGGTCGGGGATGCGGGCTGCGATGTCGCGCAGGTTCCAACGGCTCGACGAGACGCACACCAAGCCCGTCTCTTGGGCTTGGAGCACCTCCCAGTCGCTGTGGATGAGCATGGCCGGTTCGTTGCGCTTTTTGATGACGAGGCCGGTCAAATGAGCCCCACGCACAAAGTAGTTAAACGCCGGGTTAGCTGAACCGAGGCCATCCGGGCCTTCGACTACGATGGCATCGAGATTGCGTTCGGTCATCAAACGATCGAGATCAGATTGCATTGCTCGTCTCCTCTGCCAGGGCACGCAGGCGTGCCAGATTGTCGATATCGTCTTGCGGGTCGTTTTCTTTGGGGGTCTCAAGAATCATCGGCACGTGCCGAATAGCCGGTTGCATCATCAAGCTCCGGAAGCCGTCAAGCCCGACAAACCCGGCACCAATGTGTGCATGCCGGTCTGTGCGACTACCGAGGTCCTTTTGGGCGTCATTGGCGTGGATGATTTTGAGACGGTCGATGCCGATAATCCGGTCAAAGTCAGCGACCAACTGTGCAGCTGTCTCAGGGGTGCGGAACTCGTACCCGGCCACAAGAATGTGACACGTGTCGAGACAGACGCCTAGACGATCAGGGGCGTTGCAGGCCGCAATAATGGTGGCAAGCTCTTCGAAGGTACGACCGAGTGTGGTGCCTTGGCCGGCAGTCGTCTCGAGCAACACGGTTACTCCGGCACCAACACCCGTGGCAAAGATGGCATTGAGGGCCTCGGCGACGCGGGCGAGTCCAACCTCAACCCCACTGCCCACATGGGCACCAGGGTGTGTGACAAGGTAGGGAATCCCCAAGCGCGCACAGCGGTCGAGCTCATCGGCAAATGCCGCCCGCGATTTGGCCTGTAACTCGGCATCGGGTGAAGCCAGATTAATCAGGTATGAATCATGTACCACCAGTGGGTTGATGCCACTCGTGGCATGTGCTGTGCGGAACTGGGTGACCTCGGCATCGGTGAGCGGCTTCCCTTTCCACTGCTGCTGGTTCTTGCTGAAAATTTGGATGGTATCGCAACCAGCTGCCTGTGCATTGGCAAACGCCTTGTGTAGGCCACCTGAGGTAGACACGTGAGCTCCGAATTTCATGCTCTTCCCTTTCTGATGCGTCAGGCCTGCATGCGACGATGATATTCCAACACGCGTACCAAATCGGCCGGTAATGGGCTTTCAAAAGAGAGTGGTTGGTGCGTACGTGGATGGGTAAAGCCGAGTTGGGAGGCATGCAAAAATTGGCGATCGAGCTTAATCGAACCAAATTGCGCCCCATAGACCGGATCACCGACAATCGGATGTTGAATATGTAGGCAGTGCACGCGAATCTGATGGGTGCGACCGGTCTCGAGTGTCACATAGAGCAACGTCAGTTGCCCAATCCGCTCACGCACTTGCCAGTGAGTGCGCGCACTGCGACCACCAGAGACTACTGCCATGCGCAAACGGTCACGTGGGTGGCGTGCGATTGGCGCATCAATCACGCCCTGTTCTTCGCGCATGCCGCCAATCACCAGTGCCATGTATGACTTGTGCATGGCATGGGCTAGTTGCTGCTGTTGCAAATTGGCCAGGGCCGCATCATTGCGTGCAACAACGAGTAATCCACTCGTATCACGGTCAATGCGATGCACGATACCGGGGCGCACGCCACCGCCAATCACCATGCCCGGGTAATGCCACAACAGCGCATTGACCAGGGTGCCCCGGGGATGGCCGGGGGCAGGATGCACGACCATGCCGGCCGGCTTGTCGACCACGATGATGTCGTCATCGGCATATACTACGTTGAGCGGGATGTGCTCGGGCACAAGTGCGGTATCGACGGGATCGGGCACAATTACACTGATGCGGTCGCCGACGCGCAACGGCTCTGCGGCGCGGGTTGGCGCATCGTTACGCAGGATGTGCCCTTGGTCGATGAGACGTTGCACGGCGCTACGCGAAATATCCGGGAGCGCATCGGCCACAAAGCGATCAAGCCGCACTCCTTTGTCGGCAGTATCAACTACCAACAATACACTCTCATCATCAGGCGTGGTCACGTGATTGCTCTGTTTCTGTTGATTTGGAATCAAGCTCATCGCGGAGCGAGGTAATCACCAAGGCGATGACGCTAACGGTAATGGCACTATCGGCCACATTGAAAATCCCCGGGAACCAGGTGACGTGCACGAAGTCCGTCACAAACCCTTGGCGGATGCGATCGATGATATTACCAATGGCACCGCCCAAAATCCCCCCCATGGCGAGTTGTGTGACTACGGTATGATTCATCTGGTAGCGGTACATGTACATGGCACCGAGTGAGATGAGTATATTCATCACGGTAAATACGTGTGGCACGCCTTGGAACAGCCCAAAGGCCACGCCGGTATTCTTCACGTACGTCAAGTACAACCACGGCGGAAGTACGGGCATACTCGTGCCTTCAATGGGGCCAAGGTTCGTGTCAATCCACCACTTGGTGATACGGTCAAGCGTTACAATCACAATAAACACGATAGCTGGAATACGCCAGTACTGGCGGAACTCACTCATCATTCCCATGCTCCTCAGGCTGATTCAACGGCGCGATAACCGCCCACGCTCCCCGGATTAAACGTCTCAGCAAATGCGAGTAAAAGCGCTGCCGCCATGCTACACTCCTCACGTAACACGGTGTGCATCGCCTCACCACTCAATGCCAGCAATACCTCGCTGATGTCGCTGGTCCCGGTGGCATAAATGTGCATCGCACTCACTGTCCGACTATCTGGCGAAAATGCACGACGAATCTCGATGGCGAGCACTTCATGCCCGACATCTTCGTTGAAGAGTCGTCGTACAACCTGGCGAATTGCGGTTTGTGCGCTCTTTGCTAGTTCTTGATCGCTGCGCTTTTCGGTGAGCGACAGCGGTACTGTGTAGTTCCACTGAATTTCGAGTGGCGTTTGCACGGTTGAACCATCGTGTAGATGATGTGCCGCACCCCACGTCAACGTCGCCTCGACCCATGGGGGCATATTTGCATCTGTCAGCGGTTCTCCATGATCGGGGAAGAGATGCACGCGAAAGGTGCGCTCGAGCGTTGCAGGCGTGATGTATTCGACGATTTCGTGCTCGTGGAGACCGACTTGCGCCCACGTTGATTCAAATGCGTTGACTAACTCTTCATAACTCAGTGACATAGGTGCCTTATTCACTACGAGGCAGCAGATTGCCCGCTTTTATTCTATCATTTATCACACAAAAAAACCGCCTACACGGCACAAGCATCCGACAATGCGTGCTATACTACATTGTAGATTACAAATAGTGAACAACGCATGTCAGTGACGATAATTACAATTCCAAATCATGGTGCACACAGTCATACGCGCCATCCCGAAAATGCCGCTCGTGCGGATGCCATCGTCACCACATTGCGTGAGTCAGCATCGGCGTATTGCCGGTTTGTGCAAGCCAATCCAATTGCACCCGATTGGCTCAAAACCGTCCACACTGAGCAATACGTGGCGTGGCTCCACCAAAAAGTCACCACCATGACTGGTCAGCACAGCTGGATTGGCGAGGACACGTATCTGACAGAATCAACGTACGATGTTGCCCTACACAGCGTTGGTGCGGCCTGTGCTGCCGTTGACGCAGTGATGCGTGGTGAGCGTGCATTTGCGCTCGGGCGACCACCCGGTCATCATGCCACACCGAGTACGGCCATGGGCTTTTGCTTCTTCAATAATATTGCTGTTGCCGCGCGCTACGCTCAGCAGCACCATGGTGTGACGCGCGTTGCAATCGTAGACATTGACGTGCATCACGGCAACGGCACGCAAGACGCCTTCTACACGGACAAACATGTCTTGTTTGTATCGAGTCACGGATCGCCGTTGTACCCGTTCAGTGGCACGCTCAACCAGACAGGCAAAGGAGCGGGGCTTGGTACAACGCTCAACATACCGATGCCGGCCCAGAGTGGCGACGCAGCGTTTTTGCGCGTGTATCAGCAGGTCGTTGTACCGGCACTGTATGCCTTCAAACCCGAACTTGTGCTCATATCCGCAGGATTCGATGCACATTGGGATGACCCTATCGGCAACTGTCGTCTTTCGGCAAGTGGGTATGCGGCACTGATTGACTCACTCATCGATGCTGCAAATCATCTGTGTGATGGGCGCATCGCAGCAATCCTCGAAGGTGGGTATAGTCTGCCCGCACTAGCGGCCTGCAGTCTTGCCATGACTGCACGGCTCGCCAATCGACCGTTACCAGAAGACGAGCTTGGGACACGGCCAAGTAATCCACACGGTGCCGATCAAACAATTGCATGGTTGACCAATAACCATCCTCTTCTCCAGCACACCAAAGGAGCCTCGGCATGACACTTGCAGTGATTGATTATGGCGCGGGTAATCTGCCAAATGTCGTCCGTGCCTTGCATCATTTGGGTGTCCCATTGCAGGTCACCAATAATCCAGCTGTAGTCGCAAGTGCACCTGCAGTCATTCTGCCGGGAGTGGGGGCCACCCTTGATACGATGACCACACTCAAACGCACAGGTCTTGACGAGGCCATCCGCGACGCCATCCTGCGCGATGTACCATTTCTGGGCATTTGTGTGGGGATGCAGGTGTTGTGTGCCAGTAGTGATGAATTTGGCCGGCATGCATGTTTGGGCGTCTTCGACGGCAATGTGACGCGCTTTCCAGATACGGACAAAGTGCCACAAATCGGCTGGAATCAAGTGCATCACACACCCGCATTTGCGCATCACCCGCTCTTTGACGGTATTCCTGATGGGACTGATTTTTATTTTGTGCACTCGTACTACTGTGCAGTTGACCCATCAATTGTTGCAGGTACCACGCAATATTCATGCACATTTCCGAGTGTGCTTATCCGCAAAAACATCGCTGCAGCACAATTTCATCCCGAAAAAAGTGGTTCTGCAGGATTGCGTCTGATGCGGAATTTTGTCACACACGTGGCCAAGATTGAATGTGAGCAACCGCATGTTTGAACTCTATCCAGCCATTGACATTCATGCGGGGCGCTGTGTGCGCCTGACCCAAGGTGACTTTGCGACGGCCAACGTCTACGACGAATCACCTGCCAATGCTGCACGCCGTTGGGTCGCCGAGGGCGCCACGCACCTCCATGTTGTTGACCTAGACGGTGCCAAAGCAGGGCACCCGGTCAACACCGCAGCCATTGAGGCTATCGCCAAGGCCGTCCAAATACCCATTCAGCTCGGTGGTGGCATTCGCACGCACGCCGACGTGGCAACCGTGCGTGCGCTTGGCGTAACGCGCGTCATTATCGGCACCAAGGCCGTCCAAGATGCACAGTTTGTGGCCGATCTCGTGGC
>Ga0194130_10004312_pt1 | contig 18206 bp, 11 predicted proteins | sample TA2KigsurfametaG_FD_160084 | JGI IMG/M metagenome (GOLD analysis project Ga0194130, IMG submission 160084) | Freshwater microbial communities from Lake Tanganyika, Tanzania - TA2015050 Kigoma 12 surface | ecosystem: Environmental > Aquatic > Freshwater > Lake | place: Tanzania: Lake Tanganyika... | reverse complement strand
TAGCTCTGCACGAAGAGGCTCCCCCCTCCGGTTGTCGACCCGGCTCCCACCCCGGCTCCAGAACCCACTCCCGCCCCGGGTCCAGCACCCGGTCCAGCCCCGGCTCCAGAACCCGATCCGCCCCAGAGCCATACATACCAGCTTGCCGGTTGCGCAGACCCCGACACTGCCTGCCCCGCGCCTAAGCCGCCCTGACCGATCTGCAACCGGTACTGTCGGGTGAGTGCGTGAAAGGCAAGCCGGTAGACCCGGTCGCGCGCCACGACCTTCTCGTCGGTCCAGTACCAACGCGGCCTCAGGATCTCGCACTCGAGCACGAAGTAGAGGGCAATACCCTTGCCTACCGCTTCGGCAAGCGTGGGATTCAGCACGATCTGCAGGTCGGAATGCAGCTGGTAACTCTCGGCATCGGCAGCCAGACGAAGCCCCGCCGACTGCACCTCGATCGTTGCCTCGGCCGCGACCGTTGCGCTGGCCTCGGCGGGTGCGCCGGTTGGTGCCCCGGGCGGCGTTCCTGATGGTGTGCCGGGCGGTGCGCCGGGTGGTGCGCCGGGTGGCATCTCCAAGGTGAGCGGTGCACCGGATCCGGGAGCCTCGCTGGCAGAAACGGGCCCCGCCACCAACCCCAGCGCGCCCAGGCGTGCAGCTGTTGCCAGCGGTGCTCCGCTCAAAAACGGCGCTGCCAGCGGGGCAGCAGGAAGCGAGGTGGCGGCAAGCGCAAGTCCCCTGCGAAGCAAGCGCCTGCGCTGCCTATCCGGGCGCGCCTGCGCTTCCGTCCACGGTCTCGGCTGCCGCATCATGCGCGGATTATCCGACGGCGCCGTTTCAGACTTGCCGCTTTCGCAGCCTCGCGTAGTAGAACCCGTCGTGCATGAGGCCCCCGTCGCGCCAAGGCAACAAAGCCCATCCCTCAGGGCTCTGCGCTTCGCAAAGGTCGGGCGTTTGCGCTGCGAAGGCTGCAACCACCTCCCTTCCCTCCTCCGCGAACACCGAGCAGGTGGCGTAGAGCAGCAGTCCGCCCGGTGCGAGCCGAGGCCAGAGTGCCTCGAGCATCGCGCGCTGCAGCTTGTGGTGTGCAAGAAGTTCGCCGGGCTGTCGGCGCCATCGAATCTCAGGGTGCCGCCCCGCAATCCCGGAGGCCGAACACGGCGCATCGAGCAAGATGCGCTCAAAGTGCGAAGGACCTTCGGGAAGTCCACGGGCTGCAAGCAGATCGGCCCTGCGCCAATGCGCTTGCAACCCGAGGCGGCGCAGATTCGTCTCCGCCCGCTTCAGCCGGTGCAGCGAAACATCCCAGGCATGAACCTCGCAGTCGGCAAGCTCGAGCAGATGGGATGTCTTGCCTCCGGGCGCTGCGCAAGCATCGAGCACCCGCAACCCGTCTTCGGGTTCCAGCAACCAGCCGGCCTGTTGCGCAGCAAGGTCCTGCACGCTGAAGAGCCCCTCGTTGTAGCCCGGCAGCACAACCGGATTGCTCGCTGGGTCGAGAAAGATCGCATCCTCAACCCGCAGGACCCGACCCGGACTGCCCGGCCGGGCCACTGGCACCGAATGGAGCCCCGGCAGTGCTCCAGGGCCACCCTGTGGCGCATCCGGCCGAAAGCCCGCTTCCACGAGGCGACGCAGGTAGGCTTCCCGGCTGCAGGCTCTTCGGTTCACCCGGAGCGTGAGCGGCGAGGGGCCTTGCGCTGCGGCAAGTACCTGCTGCCAGCGTTGCGGGTATTCGTGCTGCAGCTTCTCGATCCACCAGAGGGGAAAGTTCCAGCGCGCCAAGGGCTCCTCGAGCACTCTCGCCACGAGGGCCTCACGCTCGCGGCCGAAGCGCCGCAGCAGCGCATTGATGTAGCCGGCCGAGCCCGGGGCGATGCGCTTGGCGCAGTCCACAGCCTGGTCCACGATCCGGTGCGCGCGGTCGGGGTTGGCCTCCAGACAGTGAAGGCCAAGCCTGAGAAGCGCATCGGCAAGATGAACAGACACCTCGGCAGAGCGCTCAACCGGCGATGTGCGCCTTGTCTGCATCGCCTGCACCAGCGCTCCCAGTCTGCCCCATTGGCGCATCGCTCCAGCGGCCATCTCGCGCAGAACCCGGGCGGAATCGGTGTGGGGGCCAGGGCCTCGCAGGAGCGCTATTTTTTCGCGGTGCAAGTGCGCGGGCAAGGAGGCCGAAGCCTCCCCGTCGCCCGCAGCAGTCGTCGCCAGCGTTGCGACCAGCGCCCGGCTCACGACTTCCATCTCCTGGTGCAGCGGCCAGCGACCTTGTGCCTGCGGCGCTGCTGCCACGGCTTGACGCGTTGTCGCGCTCACAGGCACCTGGGAGCTTTCACAAAGGGCTGCTGTCTCGCGCGGCCAGCGCACGGGAGTGGTGGCCGAAGGATCCGCTCATCCCAGTCGCATCCCCGGACGCAGCCCCAGTTGACGCGCGAGGACGGCCGCCGCAAGACGCTTGCCCCCCGCGACCTGAAGCTGCAGCATCTCCAGCGACTGCCTGCCGCAGGCAATCACCGGGCCATCCTTGCCGAGCATCGTGACCGTTCCGGGAGGCTCCCGGGCGTTGATCGGCAGCACCCGCGCACTCCAGCACTTGAGGAGCCAGGGCGCGGCCGCCGCGGGTTCCCGTGACAACTCGGCTGCACCGCAAGACCGCCCGGCCGACGCTGCAGGCGTGGCATTCGCCACGGTGTAACAGCCAGGGTGGGGGTCAAAGGCCCGCATCCGGCGCGCGAGAAGCGCTGCGTCGAGCGCAAAGTCGATGCGTGCCTCCTCCTTGCGGAGCTTGTGCGCGTAGGTCACGCCCTCGGAGGCTTGAGGCTCCAATCCCGCGAGGCGATCGCCTCTGCCGCAGCCGTTCCGGAGCGCTTCGAGGCGCGCAACGGCGTCGACCATCTGCTCGGCGCCAAGCGCCGCAAGACGGTCCTGCAGCGTCCCTGCGGTCGCGTCGTCTGCAATGGGGATGGTGCTTCGCGTGAGGACAGGCCCTGTGTCGAGCCCTGCTTCCATGCGCATGATGCAGATGCCCGTATGCGGATCGCCCGCTTCGATCGCTCGCGCAATCGGTGCAGCACCGCGCCAGCGTGGCAGGAGCGAGGCGTGGACGTTCCAGCAGCCCAAAGGAAAAAGATCGAGCACAGCCTGCGGGAGGAGCAATCCGTAGGCCACCACCACCATCGCCTCGGCGCCGAGGGCTGACAGTTCTGCAAGCCGCTCGGGGCTGCGCAGTTGCTCCGGTTGAAACACCGCCAGTCCGAGCGAGCTTGCGGCTTCCTTCACCGGACCGATGACCCTTTTCTGGCCGCGTCCCGCCGGGCGGTCCGGCTGGCAGTACACACCCACGATCGCATGGCCCACGCGATGGAGCGCCCGGAGCGTGGGAACCGAAAAGGCCGGCGTGCCTGCAAACACTATCCTCACGGGTGCGGATACGCGATCTCAGGCCGATCGCTCGCTCGCCGTGGCGGTGTCTTCCTGCCTTCGCTCCTTTTCGAGCTTGAGCATCCTGCTGCGGATTCGGGCCTGCTTCAACCGGGAGAGGTGTTGCACAAACACCTTGCCCTGCAAGTGATCCATCTCGTGCTGCACACACACCGCGAGCAATCCCTCGGCCTGAAGGCGAAATACCTTCCCATCCAGATCGAGCGCCTCCACTTCGATCTGAGCGGGGCGGGTGACGTCGTCGTAGAAGCCGGGAACCGAGAGGCAACCCTCCTCGTGGGGGCGAAGTTCGTGGGAGGATGCAACGATTCTGGGATTCACGAACACCATGAGTTGGTCGCGGGATTCACTCACATCCACCACGATCACCTGCTCATGGACGTCCACCTGGGTTGCCGCAAGGCCGATACCCGGGGCGTCGTACATCGTTTCGGCCATGTCGGCAGCCAACTGCCGCACCCGCTCATCCACGGCCTGCACCGCCTTGGCGCGCCGATGAAGCCGGGGATCAGGGTAACGGAGGATCGTGAGAAGGGCCATGGCTCGAAGACTGCTCAGACTCTGAGTTTGGTGGCTTGATTCTACTGCGTCGAATGCAAGGGCTGAGGGTGCCGGCCCGACCTTTCGCCGGTCCCCGCCATTCATCCTCACGAAGAGCCAACGCCATGACTTCAATCCAGCCGACTGTGCCATCCTCCCCCCACGCTCGAGATCCAAGCCACTGCCCTGCCCCGCCCCGTCCCGGTCCCGAGGAGCAGCTTGCGCGCCTTGCCTTTCTCCAATGGGAGACTCTCGGCCCCCACGCATTGGGATGGGTGATGCAGCACTTTGAAAGCGCGCTAGCCTGGTGTGATGCCGGCCGTGACGCCCGGCTCGAACTTGCGCGATGGCTGCACCTGGAACTTGGTGAACAACAAGGCCTTCGCGGGCGTCACAAGCGCATCTACAGCAGCCCGCCCCTGGCAACTCCGGGGGCGACCGGGCAGTTTCTGGCCACCCTCCATCTGCATACCTCCCCAGCGCAACGCTGGCTGCGCCGATGGCTCGAGCATGCACACCACCATGTGCTCTGGAGCGAGAACGACCCCGACTACCCGTTACTTCTGCGCGATGCGGAGGAGTCCTTCGGCGCCTCGCAACCCAGGCCTTGGCGCGTGCTCTTCGTGGAGGGCGAGCGCACTCTGCCTGCCCGACCATGCGTGGCGATCGTTGGGGGGCGTTCCTGCAGCGATCGTGGTGCGGAGATCGCGCATGATTTTGCCGAGGCCTTTGCAACCCACGGGCTCTCGATCGTGAGCGGCATGGCCGAGGGCATCGACGCCGCTGCACACCGGGGCGCACTGCGCAGCGCAGGTCGCGGTACGGGCACCACGGTCGCAGTGATGGCCACGGGAATGGACCGCAACTACCCGAGCCAGCACACCGCCCTGCGCGAGGCAATTGCGCAGCAGGGTGCCGTCGTCAGCCGGATGCTGCCAGGTCTTCGCATGGAGAAATTCCGCTTCCTGCAGCGCAACCGGATCATCGCGGCGCTGGCGCAGGCGGTGTTGGTGGTGCAGGCACGTCTGCGTAGCGGCGCACTGAGCACCGCGCAGGCGGCAGCCGACTTCGGGCGCGGCGTTTTTGCGGTGCCCGGATCGATCGATGATCCACGCTGCAAAGGCTGCCACCAGTTGATCCGGCAAGGCGCAACCCTCGTTGAACGCATCGAGGACATTTATGCGGACATGCCCTGGTTGATGCCCCTGCGCAACAAGGGCACAGCAGGCACAGGCCCTGAAGGGTTCGGCCCGCCCGGCAAGGACTCTCCGGGTCAGGAAAGAGCCCCCCACTGCGCGCAAAGCGATGACTCCGAGGCCGCAATGGCGTCATGGTCTGCGGCGCTTGCCCGTCTGGGTCACGATCCCTTCGCAATTCACCAGCTTGCATCCTGCCTTGGCAAGCGCTACGACGAAGCCCTCGTAGAGGCGTTGCGCATGGAGTTGTTTGGCGCGATCGCACGCCTTCCTGACGGGCGCTATGAACGGCTTGAGCGCCTGCCAGAGGCGGACGACGCACCGCGTCGAGGCGATCACCGGGATCGGCCTTTCTGAGGTAGGGCGCACCAGACAGTCGGACGGTTTCTTGCCGGGGGACGCGCGACCCGCGTATCATCCGGCGCCTCAAGCGGGCTTGTACGGTGCCTGGATCCATCCTGAGCCGCACCGCGAGCCGTCCAATGCGCCACGGTGCGCGACCCGAAGATCTCCATGAGCAAAGCCCTCATCATTGCCGAAAAGCCCTCGGTTGCCGGCGACATCGCCAAGGCGCTGGGCGGCTTCCGGCGCGAGGGCGATTACTTCGAGAGCGAGCAGCACGTGCTTTGTTCTGCGATCGGCCATCTGGTGGAGATCGCGGCACCGGAAGGGGTTGAAGTCACCCGGGGCAAGTGGAGCTTTGCACATCTGCCTGTCCTTCCGGATCACTTCGTGGTGCGGCCGATACCCCGCTACGAGGAGCGACTGCGGCTGCTCACCCGGCTGATCCGACGCAAGGACGTCAACGGGCTGATCAACGCGTGCGACGCCGGGCGCGAGGGCGAGCTGATCTTTCAGCTGATTGTCCAGCACGCCAAGGCAAAGCAGCCGGTTCGCAGGCTGTGGCTGCAGTCGATGACTCCGGCGGCGATTCGCGATGCCTTTGGGCATTTGCGCGAACAAGGCCAGATGCAAGCGCTTGCCGACGCTGCGCGCTGCCGCTCCGAGGCCGACTGGCTCGTGGGAATCAACGGCACCCGCGCAATGACAGCGTTCAACTCGCGCGAAGGCGGCTTTTTCCTCACCACCGTGGGCCGGGTGCAAACGCCTACCCTTGCGATCGTGGTTGAACGGGAGGAGCGCATCCGTCGTTTCGTGGCGCGGCCTTACCAGGAGATTTCCGCTGCCTTCGCTGTGGCGCGGGGCAGTTACGAGGCGCGCTGGTTCGACCCTGCGTTCAAGCGACAGGAAATCGACCCCGAGGGCCGTGCTGAACGGATCTGGCAGCCCGGGCAGGCTGCGCAGGTTCTGCATGCCCTTGGGCAACATCTCGGGGCATGCCACACAGCGCTTGCGCGCGACGAATCAAAGCCCTCGGTGCAGTCCCCGCCCGCACTCTTTGACCTCACCAGCCTGCAACGCGAGGCCAATGCGCGCTTTGGTTTTTCAGCCAAGACAACACTCGGTCTAGCGCAGGCCCTCTACGAAAAACACAAGCTCCTGACCTACCCGCGGACCGATTCGAAGCACCTCCCCGAGGACTATCCGGATACTGTCCGTCAGACCTTGGCGGTTCTTGGCGAGGTGGCGGCGTTTTCGCGCTTTGCCCGCGAGATCCTCGAAAGAAACTGGGTGCGGCCCAACAAGCGGGTTTTCGACAACACCAAGGTCAGCGACCACTTCGCCATCATCCCCACCCCGCTTGCGCCGCGCCCGGGAGGTCTCTCGGAGGCCGAAGGCAGGTTGCACGATCTGGTCGTGCGGCGTTTCCTTGCGGCCTTCTATCCTCCGGCGCAGCACCTCGTCACAACCCGGATCACCCGCCTTGGCGAACTGCATTTCCGTAGCGAGGGGCGGGTGCTTCTGGAAGCCGGTTGGCTGAGCGTCGTGGGCCGTGAAGCGGGCGAGACGAGCACCACCTTGCCACCGCTCAGCCCTGCGCAAAGCAGGGAAGAGGTGGCACGCCTGAAAAGCTTTGCCGCGCACGAGCTCAGTACCCGGCCACCGGCGCGCTTCAGCGAGGCTACGCTGCTCTCGGCCATGGAGGGAGCTGGCAAGCTGGTCGACGAGGAGGACTGGCGCGAGGCCATGGCGGGCAAGGGTCTTGGCACCCCCGCCACCCGTGCCGCGATCATCGAAGGCCTGATCCAGGAGAACTATCTCTTTCGGGAGGGACGCGAACTCCTGCCCACCACCAAGGCCTTTCAGTTGCTCACCTTGCTGCGGGGCCTCGGCGTGAAAGAACTCACGCTTCCCGAACTCACAGGCGACTGGGAGTACAAGCTCGCGCAGATGGAACGCGGCCAGCTTGCCCGCCCCCAATTCATGGCCGAGATCACCCAGATGGCGCGACAGATCGTTGAGCGCGCCAAGAACTACGAAGCGAGCACGATTCCTGGCGATTTTGCCGACCTGAAGACTCCTTGTCCCGCCTGCGCAAGCCTGGTCCGCGAAAACTACCGGCGCTACGCATGCACTGCCTGCGATTTCTCGCTCGCCAAGACGCCTGGGGCGCGCACCCTCGCAGTCGAAGAGGCTGAGACGCTCCTCGCAGACCGCGTCGTTGGCCCGCTGAGCGGCTTTCGCAGCAAGGCTGGCCGCCCCTTTGTTGCCTTGCTTCGCCTGAGCGAGGCAAACCGGCTGGAGTTCGACTTCGGCCAGGGCAATGCTCCGGACGATGGCTCAGCCGTGGACCTCGAGCACCTCGAACCCCTCGGGGCCTGCCCCAAGTGCGGCGCGCGCGTCTTCGAACAGCCCCTGTCGTTCGTGTGCGAACAAAGCCTCGCACCTGCTCGCAGCTGCGACTTCCGAAGTGCACGAACCATCCTGCAGCAGAGCATCAGTGGCGAGCAGATGACGAAGCTCCTCAGCGAGCGTCGCAGCGACCTCCTTGGCGGCTTCGTCTCGAAGAAGAACGGACGCAAGTTCAAGGCTTGGCTGGTGCTCGACACCACGGGAAAGGTTCAGTTCGATTTTCCTTTGGCTGCGGGCAAGACGGGGCGTAAGGCACCCGGTGAATCGGCAACCGGTGAATCGGCAACCGGCGCAGCCGCAGAGGCTAAGTCCCCGACAGGCAAATCCGCAGCAGCTAAATCCCCGGCAGCCAAGTCCCCGGCAGCCAAGTCCCCGACAGGCAAATCCGCAAGCGTGAGGCGCAGAAGGCCTGCCGCCGGCCTCAGCGATGCGAACCTGAAGGACACCAGCGCTCAAGCACCGCGCGTTGGCCGGCCTCGAGCCAAACGGGATCCAGAAGCCTGATCCTGCGGAAGATCATTTCGCCGTAGATCGCACCGAGCGTTGCCACCTCCGGGTGCAAACACGCATCGCTTCCCGTGGCTGGGTTGAGCGCCCTTGCACGGTTGATTGCTTCCTCAAGCTGTTGCAAAGAAATCATTGATTTGTAAGCATATGTAGCAAAGCGGCCTGGAGTTGCCGTTGCGGTGCCAGCGGCTCGCGCCGCGCGTCAGAATCTTCTCCGGGCATGTGTCGGGTACGCCATGGCGTCTCAACGAAGGTTGCGGAAAGGCTGCAGAAGGTTGTGCCGAGACCGCCAAGGCCACACAGGCCACCAAAAAAACGCAGCACCCTGGAGCCACAAGGAACAATACCAGCCGCATCAAACGCCGCCCATGGAATCCATCCACCTTCCGACGCGCGCTGCGCACCTTCACCAATCAACAGCGTGCCCGTATGGCTCCATCGATCCGCCCTGGAACGACTTCCTCGCCTTGCGCTGGGTTTTCGCCTACGGTTCGCTGATCTGGAATCCTGAAATTCCCGTGGTTGACGGACAGCTCGGCCGGGTCGACGGCTACCATCGAAGGCTATGCATCAGTTCGACAAGGTATCGTGGTACGCAGGAAAGGCCCGGGGTGGTCCTCGGGCTTGACCGTGGCGGTTCCTGTCTCGGTATGGCCTGGGAAGTACCGGGCGGGGAAGTGTCTTCGGTACTTGCGCAACTGTGGGGCCGGGAAATGCGCAACGGCGCCTACCAGCCGCGCGCAGTGAAGGTTCAGCTGCGAAACGGACGGCCGATTCGCGCCCTCTGTTTTGTGGCGCGCCGCTCGCACCCTGGCTATCTGCGCCTTTCGCAAGATGAAATCCTCGCGCGGGTACATCGCTGCGCGGGCGAACGCGGGGCCAATCGTGAGTATCTGGAACATACGGTTGTTGCGCTGCAGCGCTACGGGATCGAGGACAGGAGCCTGAGCCGGCTCTTTGCGTTGCTCGGAAGCCCCGAAGCCGAGCTGGCTACTCGCGCTGCCCGGAAGCCCGGAACCTGAGCCGGTTATCTGCGCTGCCTGGAAGCCCCGACCCTGACGCTCTGCGGTTGAGCGGCGGCTGCCTGCAAAAAAAGCCCCACTCGTCCCGGTCGAGCATCACGGCCTCAGAGGGTTGCAATCGGGGTAACCGGTGAGCCAACCGCTCCCGGAAGCCGAAGCGGCGGCGCGGTCAGAAGAAAGCGATTGCGCTGTTGCCGGTGAAGTTCGTCGGCAAGCTCATGGAGGTACCACAACTCACCAAGCGGAACGCCAAGCTTGAAGAGGCAGTGCTGGTGCAGCGGCAATACCGCGCACCGGGTGGCTGCGCCTGCAGGGGGAGCCGGATCAGCCACGAGATGTTCGATGGCGTAGTTGTCGGCAATCAGTGCGCTGATGCGTGCGTCGCTCAGCAGTTGCAGCAACCGCTCGTCGCGTCCGTCGAGCGCAGCACACATGCGGTGGATCACATTCGCATCGGGTGCACCGCCCCACTCCACAAGGACCTGCGAAAAGCCGGTGTAAATGCAAAGCATGTCGGCCTCCTCGAGCACCACGGCCTGCTTGTCGAGCAGCGCACAAAAGAGCTCGTAGCCGACCACGGTTCGCGCATCACCCAGGGGCCGGCGCAGGTCGAGCAGTACACCGCGGCCCTGCATCCCATGTCGCGCAAGGTGCTCGACTCCGAGTGCATGCGCCCTCGACACATGCTCGAATCCAGGCCTTGATGCTGGGTCGGCAGCCTCGGATTCACGCAGGGAGAAGGCCTCCCCGGCGCGGTAGCCGTTGTAGAAAACCGGTTCGTCGATGCCGTCGGCGTTGGCGTCGAAAAGCGCCCCCACATGCGCAAAGCTGTCCCATTGGGTGGAGTACTGGAGCCAGAGGTTCACCCGGTCGTCGTTGACCACATCGGTTGCGTGCTCAACCTCGCGGCGCGTCTCGTACACCCAATTCGGCATGCCCCGACGGACCGTGGGGCCCAGTTGCGGCGGGAAGCGCCGGGGGTTGAGGATGTTTGAGCCGGGCAAATCGAGTGGCAACGACAGGCAAAAGCTTTGGCCGGTTCTCACTTCGCCGACCGCGCGCAGGACTTTGTGGCGATCGATCAGATTAACCCGGCCGAGCTGGTCGTCCTCGCCGAAGTCGCCCCAGGTGGAGCCCGGCGGACGCTGCCGATAGCGACCCTCGGGAGCAGCATCCGGCCGTTCGGAGCTCTGGTGTGTTGGCAAGTGCGTTTCCTTCTGCATGTCCTCCTACTCTCTCGAAGTCCAGGATTCCTGACTGGTTCCGCATCCAGGGCGCAAAGGCCATTGCCGCGTGGGTACACACCACTCCCGACACCGGGACTAATGCCGGGTGGCGTGCGATGATCACGCAGTGTGAAGCCTCGAACCCCGCGGAGGAGCCCACAACATCATGAGAGAGCCCATGGTAAAGGTCAACCCTGAGCGACTCTGGAACAGCCTGATGGCTCTTGCAGAGATTGGCGCCACCGCCAAGGGCGGCGTCCGCCGATTGGCGCTCACCGACATGGACCGCCGCGGACGCGATCAGGTCTGTCAGTGGTTTCGCGAGGCCCGACTCGAGGTGCGCATCGACCGGATCGGCAACATTTTCGCCCGTCGCGAGGGCACGAACCCGAATGCGCCCGCAGTGGCCACAGGAAGCCATATCGACACGCAGCCCAACGGCGGCAAGTTTGACGGGAACTATGGGGTGCTTGCAGGACTGGAGGTACTTCGTCGACTTGAGGAGTGCGGCATCGCCACCGAGCACCCGCTCGAGGTATGTGTATGGACCAACGAGGAGGGATCGCGCTTTACCCCTGTGATGATGGGATCGGGGGTGTGGGCTGGCGCAATCGACGAAACCCTCGCGCTGAACGCGGTCGACCGCGAGGGTCTTTCGGTGTTCGGCGAGTTGCAGCGCATCGGTTACGCGGGAGCGGTGCCCTGCGGTCCCAGCGTCGATCGTCCGGCGTATGCGGCCTATTTCGAGACCCATATCGAACAGGGACCTGTGCTCGAGGAGGCCAGGGTACCGATTGGCGAGGTGATCGGCGCACTCGGTCAGCGGTGGTTTGATGTGATGGTCTGCGGGATGGATGCACACGCCGGGCCAACACCGATGGCGCTGCGCAAGGACGCCGTCCTCGCTTCGGCCCACCTGATTGCACAAGTGAATGCGATTGCGCTTGCGCACGCCCCGCATGGCCGGGGCACCGTGGGAAGCGTGCGGGTCGAACCCAATTCCAGGAATGTGATCGCGGGGTTTGCCCAGCTCTCGGTGGATTTCCGGCACCCGGACGCTGCAGGCCTCGATGCAATGGAAACAGCTTTGCGTGCCGAGGCGCAAGCACTGGCGAGCCGCTCCGGCCTTGGCATCGACATTGTGAAGGTGAGCGAATTCGTGCCCTGCGCCTTCGATTGCCGATGCAGGCAGGCGGTGGCCGATAGCGCCGCCGCCCTCGGCTTGCAAAGCATGCCCATCGTGAGCGGTGCCGGCCATGATGCAGTGTATCTGGCGCGGCGCTCACCCGCCGGCATGATCTTCATCCCGTGCAAGGACGGAATCAGCCACAACGAAATCGAAGACGCGCTTCCCGAACACATCGAAGCGGGCGCCAATGTGCTGCTTGGCGCGATGCTTGCGATCGCAAAAGCGCAGTAGTTCACACGTCGATACGCGCCACCAGTGCGTTGCGCTCAATGAAAGCCCGGCGGGGCTCCACCTCGTCACCCATCAGGGTTGAGAAGAGTTGATCCGCGTTGATCGCATCTTCGATCTGCACCCGCAGCAGGCGGCGAACCGCTGGATCCATCGTTGTTTCCCAGAGCTGCTCCGGGTTCATTTCCCCGAGGCCTTTGTAGCGCTGCCGGCTCAGGCCACGCTCGGCTTCACCGTGGAGCCAATGCATGGCTTCCTCGAAATGCCTGACCGGCTGCGACCTTGTGCGTTCGGGTTTCTCAAGGTCGATCTTGCGGATCTCCGCGCCCGGTCCGAGCAATTGTGCGAGGCTCTGCGCAGCATCCGCGAGTGCTTTTGCATCGGCGGACACGAGAAAATCGGCGTCGATGGTTGAAACACGGACGTTGCCATGTTGCACGCGTTCGACCACCAGCATCCAGTGCTCGGTGACCGGGTGCTGCCCGGCGTATACCCGAAGGACCTGAACCTCGCCATTTCCACCGGTTGAATCCAGTGGGACTTCCGGCGCATCTGAATTCGCCGGAAGGTCGGGTTGGATTCCGTTGCTTCTCGAGGATGTACGCAAGGTCCGCAGCAGGCGCTCTGCGCTGGCCACGGCCGCGCTTTCGCTCGAAAGGTCGAGCAAGCAACCGCGCGCGAAAGCCCTGAGCGCGTCAGCGTCGATGGAACGCGAAAGCCGCTCGATCACCGCATCGGCGAGGATCTGCTTGCGTGCGAGTGCGGCCAGCGATTCGCCCGAAACCCGCGCCTGATTTTCCCCGAGCACAAGCTCAGCACCCTTGAGTGCCACCGAGAGCATGTAGTGATGCAATTCCTGGTCGTCCTTGAGGTACCTCTCCTCCTTGCCGTGCTTCACCTTGTAGAGCGGAGGCTGCGCAATGTACACATGGCCGCGCTCGATCAATTCGCGCATCTGCCGGTAGAGCAGTGTGAGCAAAAGCGTACGGATGTGGGATCCATCCACATCGGCGTCGGTCATGATGATGATGCGGTGGTAGCGCAGTTTGGAGCAGTCGAACTCCTCACCGATCGAGGTGCCGAGTGCAGTGATCAGTGTGGTGATCTGTTCCGACGCGATCAGCTTGTCGAAACGTGCCTTTTCAACATTCAGGACCTTGCCGCGCAAGGGAAGCACCGCCTGAAACTTTCGGTCCCGGCCCTGTTTTGCCGAACCCCCGGCGGAATCACCCTCCACGATGTAGAGTTCGGCGAGCGCAGGATCCTTTTCCTGGCAATCGGCGAGCTTGCCCGGCAGCCCCACACCATCGAGAATACCCTTGCGACGCGTCATTTCACGCGCCTTGCGCGCCGCTTCCCTGGCACGGGCCGCATCGATGATCTTGCCCACGATCACCTTGGCGTCTGCGGGATTTTCCTGAAGAAAGTCCTCCAGGGCTTTCGCCACCACATCCTCCACCGGCGCCCGCACCTCGGAGGACACCAGCTTGTCCTTGGTCTGGCTGGAGAATTTCGGTTCAGGTACCTTCACGGAAAGAACGCAGGTGAGGCCCTCCCGCATATCGTCGCCGCTCGTCTCGACTTTTGCCTTCTTCGCCGCTTCGCTTTGCTCGATGTACTTGTTGATTACCCGCGTCATCGCGGCGCGCAAGCCGGTGAGGTGCGTACCTCCGTCGCGCTGCGGAATATTGTTGGTAAAGCAAAGGACCTGTTCGTTGTAACCGTCGTTCCACTGCATTGCCACTTCCACCCCGATCATCGCCGCAACCGGTTGATCGATACCCTTTGCGGCTTCTACGTGAAAGATGCGCGGATGGATCACGGTCTTGTGGCGGTTGATGTAGTGCACAAAGCCCTGCACACCCCCGGCAAAGGCAAACACCTCTTCCCTTGCATTACGCTGATCGCTCAGGCGGATGTGCACGCCATGGTTGAGGAAGGACAATTCGCGCAGACGCTTGGCGAGGATGTCGTAGTGGAACTCCACAAGCCCGAAGATCGCATCGTCGGCAAGAAAATGGACTTCGGTACCCTTTTTCTCGCTTACGCCCACCACATTCATTGGTGAGGTCGCCACACCGTTTTCAACCACGATCCGGCGGTCATGCACCACGCCGCGGTGAAACTCCATGAAATGAACCTTTCCATCGCGCTTCACGGTGAGCCTGAGCCATCGCGACAAGGCATTCACGCACGACACCCCCACACCGTGCAATCCGCCTGCCACCTTGTAGCTGTTCTGGTCGAATTTCCCTCCAGCGTGCAACTCGGTCATCACGATTTCGGCCGCACTTCGCCGCGGGTCATGCTTGTCGTCGGCCTTCACGCCAGTGGGTATTCCCCGCCCGTTGTCGATCACTGAAATCGAGTTGTCATGGTGAATCGTGACGAGGATTTCGTTGCAATACCCGGCAAGCGCCTCATCGATCGCGTTGTCCACCACTTCGAAGACCAGATGATGGAGTCCTGTGCCGTCGGAAGTGTCGCCGATGTACATTCCCGGACGCTTCCGGACCGCGTCAAGACCTTCGAGAATCTGGATCGATGACGAGTCGTAGGCTTCAGACATGCAACCACCCTTCTCCGCAAGGCACGCGAAGAACCGACGCTTCCTTCACAAGGTGTTTCGGGTCCATGGAATCCTTCAAACGTTGATTCGTGTGCTCACATCCGCATGGGCATCAGCACATAGCGGAACGCGTCGCTGTCTGGTATCGAAATCAGTACACTCGAGGCGCCATCACGCAACGACACGATGACCTCCTCGCACTGGAGTTGCGAGAACACTTCCCTGAGGTAGGAGAGATTGAAACCGATCTCGGTTTCCTCGTCGCTGTAAACGATCGCGATTTCGTCGTCGACCTCCTCCTGATCGGCATTGCGGGTCTGGATGGCAAGCAGGTTGTTTGTGAAGCTTAGCCTCACCCCTTTCTGCTTTTCCGTGGTAACCACAGCGGCGCGATTAAGGCAGGCGACCAGCGATTGCCTGTCGATCCTCGCCTTGCGATTCAGATTGCGTGGAATGACGCGCTCATAGTCCGGATATCTGCCTTCCACCAGCTTGCTCACCACTTCGATGCCGCCAAACTTCATGCGCAGCCGGCTCTGAAAGATCTCGAGCCGGATGAGATCCTCGCTATCGGACAGCAGCCTCAACAACTCGTTGACAGTGCGCCGGGGAACAATGAGGTCGTACCGTGGGAGTTCGTGATCGGTCTGCAGTTCGAAGCACGCAAGACGGTGCCCATCGGTGGCTACTGCCCTGAGCAAGGTGCCTTCCGCAACCACGAGCATTCCGTTGAGATAGTACCGCACATCCTGCTCTGCCATCGCAAAGTGAACCATCGAAAGCAATTGACGGAACGAGCGCTGAGAAATCGAAAGTTCGCCGTCACAGGACTCGTGCAACAGGAGTTCAGGAAACTCGTCTGCGGGCATGGTCTGCAAGGTAATCCTGCTGCGCCCGGCCTGAATCGATGCACGCGTACCCTGCACGCTGAGGGAAACTTCAAGCAGGTCGGGCAGGGAGCGAAGAACGTCGATCAGCTTGCGTGCCGAGACTGTGATCGCGGCATCGTCGGATTGATCCGAAAGTGCGGCTTGTGTGGTGATTTGCAACTCGGTATCGGTGGCCACGAAATCGACGTTCTCGCCAGCCTTGCGGATGAGGATGTTGGCGAGAATCGGCATGGTGCTCTTCTTGTCGGTGAGGCCTGCAACGATCTGCAGCGGCCGCAGCAGTGCGTCGCGTGACGCCTTCATCAAGGCCATGGATGTCTCCGGAAACTTTGCGCAAGAGGATTGGTGAACGAATCTGTATTCTTGAAACTGTTGCTGTTATTGTGCCAGGGGCGGATCTGTGGATAGGCGATGGAAATGCCGATCGCAGCAGGGATTTCCTCGCGGTACAAAGGGTGGACACCTGGGGGATGAGAGTGGATTCGGGTTGAACAAGACGCCCCCGTCGAGCATTGGAGTGCGGGTTTACCGCGCATCGCGCCCGGGCTGCGGTGGCTTGTCCACAGCTTGGTCAGGGGGTCATGCACGGGAGCTCAACAGTTTTCAGCTCCGCAGGGTTTGCTCAAGCACCTTGAGTGCATGGTTGAGTTCGGTTTCGTGCATGCGCCGCGCGGAAATTCTCCGGACCGCATGCAACACGGTGGTGTGGTCACGTCCGCCGAACAGTTCGCCAATCTCGGGCAGAGACTTCTGCGTGAGTTCCTTGGCCATGTACATGGCAACCTGGCGCGCAAGTGCAATATGCGCGGGCCGGCGCTTGGAGTACATGTCAGCAATCTTGAGCTTGTAATAATCGGCCACAGTTTTCTGGATGGTCTCGACCGAGATTGCGGGACGGTTGAGGTCGAGCAGATCCTGGAGTGCCTCCTTGGCAAGTTCGAGACAGATCGGTACGCAGCGAAAGCTCGAGGCGGCTACGAGCCGATTGAGCGCGCCCTCGAGTTCGCGAACGTTGCTGCGCAAATTCTTGGCCACGAAAAACGCCACGTCGTCGGGCAGGTGCACCTTACGCAGTTCGGCCTTGCGGTGCAGGATGGCAGTACGGGTTTCGAGATCGGGGGGTTCGATCGCAACGATGAGTCCGCTGTCAAAACGCGATACCAGACGCTCCTCAACGCCGCTCATCTCCTTTGGGTATGTATCGCAGGTGAGGATAATCTGCTTGCGTGCCGCAAAGAGGGCCTCGAAGAGATAGAAGAATTCCTCCTGCGTTCGGGGTTTGTTTGACAGAAACTGGATATCATCAATCAGAAAAAGATCGAGCTTCTGGTATTGCGCGCGCATCTCCTCGGAATTCTTTCGTTGAATGGACCGAACCATTTCATCAAAGAATTCCTGTGCGTGGATGTAGCGAACGCGCACTTTCGCTCGATGGGCAGCGCGGTCGCCGGTATTCTCGCGCAGCGCGTTTCCGACCGCGTGCATCAGATGGGTTTTTCCGAGTCCTACGCCGCCGTAGATGAAGAGAGGGTTGTATTCGAGTCCTGGTCGCTGGCTCACCTGCAAGGCGGCGGCGCGCGCCATCTGATTCGACTTGCCGGTGACGAAGTTTTCAAAGCTAAGTTCACGGTTGAGCTTCGTGGAATGGGCCCACTCGTCAGGCAGATGGGTGTGGATCGCGGGTCTGGTTTCGCCGGAGCGCCCGATCTCGGGATGCTGCGATGCGGACCTGGGTTGTCGTGCAGCGCTGGGGGAGGCCTTGTTGTTTTCCACGACGACGAACCTGTTGTCCTGTATGCCCTCCTGAGGGCTTGTGGTGGCACTTGCCGGAGAGCTGCCAGCGTCATCGCGGCTCGACGGCGCCGTGTCGCCTGGGTCGCCTGGGTCGTGGGGACAAGGTGGATCCAGGCGAGGATCCTCGGTTTCGTCGGAGTTCGACGCCTGGGCGGCCGAAGCAGTGGCCTGAGAACAGACCTCGAATTGCAATTTGAGGGAGGCGGTGCTGCTGGAATCGTTTCGCAGCATCGACTCAAGCCTCTGTCCCCACTGCTGGCGCACCCAGTTGAGCTTGAAGGCGTTGGGGCAACCGATACGGACGGTTCCGCTTGCAGCCTCGCAGCCAAGAAAGACGAGCGGTCGGATCCAGGTGCGAAAGAGCTGCGGCGAAATTTCGCGTTCCAGCTGTTCAATGCACTGCTGCCACTGCTCAAGCACACAAGACTCCGGTCGGGAACACGCTGCCAGACGCGGGGAACTCAGCCCGTCGGATCAGAGAGCAGCTGGTACGCATCGCTGGTAGTTTAGCTTCTCGCCAAGCGGTCTTCAGGTCCACTGGTCAGCCGCGCGGCGGTATCGGGCAGGTACCGGAGGTGGCAAAAAGGGCCCTCCCACCTCGTGTGAACATACACCGGAGCCGGGCGAGGCATGCGGTGTCAAGTGCAACGAACCAGGCGCAAACGGATACCAGGTCTGAAACAGGCATCGGAGGCAGTGGTGCACGAGGAAGGCCTGAGGAGGAGAGAGTGCGGCAGAACAGACTGGCTCAGCGTTTGACACCGCATGGCTTTGTTGCTGTAATTGAAGGCTTTTGATGACCCGGGCCCTCCACCATGAAACGCACCTTCCAACCGTCTGTCACCAAGCGCAAGCGCACTCA
>Ga0194130_10004310_pt1 | contig 18207 bp, 11 predicted proteins | sample TA2KigsurfametaG_FD_160084 | JGI IMG/M metagenome (GOLD analysis project Ga0194130, IMG submission 160084) | Freshwater microbial communities from Lake Tanganyika, Tanzania - TA2015050 Kigoma 12 surface | ecosystem: Environmental > Aquatic > Freshwater > Lake | place: Tanzania: Lake Tanganyika... | reverse complement strand
CGCTTCTTCAGACACAAGCCCCAGTGATCAGATGCTTGCTTCTGCCATCCGCAAGCATTTCATGAAGGTTGTCCATCGAGAGCCTCTATCCCTATCACCGTGGATGCCTCGATTCCGGAAGACCATACTAAAACGTTGAGAGAAAGACTGATAAAGACAGAGAGCGCGGAATGCTGGCGTTGTCACAAGAAGATGAATCCAATTGGATAACGCCAAGCCAGCAGCATCAGGACCGTAGAGAACCAAAGCTTGTACTCACCGGCAAACATCCGAGCAAAACAACTTGGACAGCTCACCTAAGAATCTCCTCGACGAAAGGAGGCCCAGTTACTTCAACAGGAGGCCCCGTTGCTTCGCGCAGTGATAGGCTTCATGGGCCTATTCCGCACGGTTTGGGCCGATCGTTATGCAAGCGAGTTTGTCCATCAAATTCAGGGGGAGCACAGATGCGAAATTTGATTGTGATGGTTGCAATGGTGGTATGTGGCGTCCCAGTTTCTGTTGCAAACGCTCAAGGCATTGTTAAGGCCCACGAGGAGCATCGCAAAGATCCATTGCTCTCGAATCGTAACTTTCTTGCATCGCTAGAAAAAATGGATGGCTTTGTTCGAGTTACGGAAAAGCCGTTTCTGATGCATGCGCCAACCGCTACTCAATGCGTCGTGAATACCCATGTCGATATTCATGGTGATCGATTTTGCGATATTTACATCAGTAAGGGGGGCGAGACAGCAATTCTCGCTGGCGCTGCCGAGTATCCCGTTGGGACAATCGTCATTAAGATCAAGTATCCCGATGAAGAGCGTAGCAAGATTGAGTTGTATACCGTAATGCGAAAGATGCCGAAGGGATATTGGCCCGAGCACGGAGACTGGGAATTTAGTGTGATCGATTCAGAAAAGAAGCACGTGCTGGCGAGGGGACGAGTGGAGTCATGTGCGAATTGTCACGATGCCTACGCTGCATCAGGATACTTGACTCGGACTTACCTACGAGAGCAAGTCAATGATGAATAATGACAATTGCCCAAGTGGCTCGGTCTGCCTCGCGAACATTCGTTGAGTTCTCGCTCCCTCCTCGATCAAGAAGCCTAATCCGCAATGTTGATCGTGATTTTTCTGTAAAGGGGTAATAATCCAAAACCCTGCGAACTGTCCTATATAAATCATTCTGCAATGGCTGTGTAGCAATTAAGCAGACGGGATAGTTTTCGATTCAAAGCGTCAAGGATGGTTCCATGCTGATCGTAATTCGTGAACCTGTAGCTTTTGCACCTTTGCGGTACCCCCTCGGGTTTCAAGGAAGATTCGTCGGTTTTCAGGATTCGTATTGAATGGCATGGGCATGTAGCAAAACCCATTGCTTGCGAAAACTTCTAGTCCCGTACGATCGCAGTAAATGGCCAATCGCAGTTTTCCATCGATCAACGGTGCTGGTGCGCGTTGGCCATTAACGCTGAGTTCCTGCGTTTTGGGTTCGTAGATAATCATCGCATCTCGAATGTTGAATACGATCTCGTTTGCATCACCTGGTTCGATTTCAGTGCGTAGTTCGAGGAGTTCGAAGTTTACTGAGTCGAGTGGGTTTCTGTCCCCGGGGTTTAATGCGGTCGCTTCCAAGGTAGTCGTTTTCGCTCGGAGGGACTCAAGCTCCTTCACGGGGGCGAAGGTCAAGCGAGGCCCATCCGTTGTGGACACAAGCTTTAGTTCGAGCGGAATCGTCATCGATTGATTGAAACTCATCCCGCGAGTCTCGGTCTGGAACCAACCTATTTGGATCCTGCGACCATCCTTGGTGGGTATATCGCTAAAGGTTTGCGGAGCATAGAAACCGCGGCCGCGGTGTCCTGGTAAACGCGTATGCTCTGATTGGAACCCCTTGCCATCAAACGTGCCGATCGCGTATTCGCTATTCGCTCCGAGAAGTACCCATTTCCTCTCGTCCTTTTTGCCGTTGTTGGGGGCACCTTCGATGGGCAATTCAAAGAAGTCCGGGCACTCAAATAAGAATGCAGTTCCTCCGACCCCTTCCGTGATACTTTCCAAGTTCCACTCGCGTAAGTTCGGCGAAGAGAAGAAATGAATGGTGTGTTTGCCTTGCAATTCGACATAGAGCACCATCACCCACTTTTGAGTTGATTTGTGCCAAAATACTTTTGGATCGCGGTTGCCACCGGTGATCTGAGGTAGGACCGGGTTGCCGGAATACTTGGTGAAGGTTCGGCCGTCGGTGCTGTACGCGATTCCTTGCACGGTTGGGTTCCCGGCAGCCGTGTAGATCAAAACCATCGGTGGTTTACCATCTTTGCCGAAACCACTGGTATTATTCCAATCCACGATAGCGCTTCCACTGAACATAGGGCCCATCTCGTCCGGGAGAAGTTTGTCACCTATTTCTTGCCAATGAACCAAGTCCTTGCTGACGGCATGACCCCAGTGCATGTTTCCCCAGCCCCAGCCATACGGGTTGTGCTGGAAGAACAGATGGTATTCTCCGTTGTAGTAAACGCAGCCATTCGGGTCATTGTTCCAACCTCGCTGGGGAGAAAAATGAAATTGACCGCGCAGCGGTTCTCGATAAAGCGTTTCTGCGTCTTTGTAGGAGTCACTCAATTCGAGACTGCTGAGGGCCATCGATCCTTCGGGCATTTTATCGACGCGAAGGGTTAGTGATTTTCCTTCCCACGCAGCGATGTCCATCGCTGCCCACCAGTCTGGCTCTGCGTCGGCCAATTCGATATCGTTTCGCACCACGCGTTGGCCATCGACGAGGAGCGTTACGACCCGCTTCGGTGCCCCGTTTTTTATGGGAATATGTAAGTAACGGGCGCTTGATGTAAGTGTCCGCTCAGCATCTTTGATCAAGCCTTTTGGCTTGGTATTTGTCTGTACGATATGGTCGACGTTGATGTGGCCCCAACCACCTTGGGCATCATCCACAATTCGAAGCGTCGCTGTCTTTCCATCAAACTCCGATACATCCCAGGAATCTGCTTGAAGCGATTCGCTACCTCTAGGTTGGTCATTTGGGCCGGTAGCCCTGCGAACGATCTTGCCATCGACGAGCAATTGCAAGGCAAGTTTTTCCGGATTGTTGCCACCACCGATCCAGAACGCGATGAATTTGCGTTCGATCCGAAATGGAGGTGACGTTAGCGTCCCCGTGGTGTTGTCACCGTGGAAAAAGGAGTTCACCAGACCTTTGCCTTGAAAGCCATCGACATGCATTTGCCCAGGCAATGTACCCTTGGCTGGCCCTGGTCCGAATGCGTCGCCGGTTACTTTCCATGCTTCGTAGGTTTCGGATTCAAAATCGGCGATGAGAATGTCGTCTGCGTTGTTTGCGTGGACTCTGCATACAAGCAAAAGCGGAATGAGCACTTTGAACGAGAACATTTTCAACATGCTGGATGGATCGGAGTGGAGGTAGGGTGAAGGTTTCGAATAGCGTAATCGATTGAGTGGATCGGATGGTCGAATCATGTTTAGCGATGCCCTTTTTTGCGTCGGAGGGTATCGAGCAATACGGCGATCATCAGGACGGCACCAAGCACAATTTTTTGATTGAAGGGGTCGACATCGGTTAGATTCATTCCGTTCTTTATCACAGCGATAATGAAGGCACCGATCAGTGTTCCGAAAATTTTGCCTTGTCCCCCCATCAGCGAAGTCCCACCGACGACCACGGCCGCGATCACTTCGAGTTCATACATCAATCCAAACTTGGGATCACCTGCAGAAAGTTGGGATGTTAGGACGATGCCACCTAGGCCTGCTAGTGCGCCGCAAATCGTATAGACGGCCAATTGAACGCGTGTGACCGGAACGCCGGAGAGTCGTGCAGCTTCTTCGTTCCCTCCAATCGAGTAGATATATCGTCCCAGTACCATGCGAGACATGACAATATGAGCGATCATGTACAATGCGAGCATGAGCAAAATGGGATTTGGGATACCAAAGATATGACCGCGACCTAACCAAAAGAAGCTCGAGGGCAACTCGGGAATCGACTGGCCCATTGAGAGTTTGAACGACAAACCACTAGCCATCATCATCATGCCGAGTGTCACAATAAACGGTGGTATACGAAAGGCCGTGATCATGAAGCCGTTGAATGCACCTGCCAACGCGCACACGAGGACACTGGTGGTGGAAGCGATGATCACCGCTGCAACGCCTGCACTGATACCACCGAAGCAATCTCGCAGCAGAATGGATACGCAGACCGAGGCGAGTGCCACGAGCGATCCGACGGAAAGATCGATCCCGGCTGTGATAATGACCATGGTCATGCCGATGGCGATAATGGCGTATATTGCCGTTTGGTTTGCCACACCCAGCAGATTAGAAACCTTGAGGAAGTCAGGCCAGGTATAAGATGCTGGCACCACACATTTCCCTGCACCTACTTCGGGGAAACGATCGTAGACCGTCCATTTCGCAGTAACATCGTTCGCCGCGATGGCATCGATCGACTCCCCGGACTTCAAGACTTCCTCGATCGATTGTTTGGCATCGGGCGCTGCACCTCGAACGGTGGCGAGGACTCGAGCACCTTTTTCCTCGAGTCGCTTGATAGCAGCATTGGAGAATTCGACGTCCTCGGGGGTGTTTCTGGTGATCACTAAAACACGCGGTTTGGTATGGCGTACGAGGATCAAATCGGCGACTTGACGTCCGGCATCAGCTCCCGTCGGATGTTGTTGCTTTAAGGTCAAGGCGCTAAAGAGTCCGACGAGTAGCAGCAGGACGAAGCTCATGCCGTAATCACGCACGAGGGGACTGGTTCCTAGGAATCGAGTGATCGCGTTATTCATCGAATTAAGCTACCGCCATTTCCATGATTTGTTCCTGGGTTGCTGTGGTTGCTTCCTCGATCTCGCCAGTGATTCGGCCTTCGTGCATCACGAGGATTCGATCGCTCATGCCGATCACTTCGGGCAATTCAGAACTGATCATCAGGATTGCCTTTCCCTGCTTTGCGAGTTCGTTGATCAGAAGGTAAATCTCGTATTTTGCTCCAACATCGATACCGCGTGTCGGTTCATCGAAGATCAGGACTTCTGCGTTGCGTTCAAGCCATTTGGCGAGAACCACTTTCTGTTGGTTTCCCCCTGAAAGATTTCGAGCCAACTGATCCTGATTGGGGATTTTGATTTGAAGCTGATCCACATACGTGGAGAATGCAGACCGTTCTTTGGTCTGGTTCACTAAACCGAAACGAGAGAGGTTCTTGAGGTTCGGGAGGCCGAAATTCTCTCGAACGCTGGAGGTCAAGACCAAGCCTTGGCCTTTACGATCTTCGGTAAGCAAACAAATACCGTTACGAATTGCATCGCGAGGTGATCGGATGTGGAGTGAGTGACCATCCAAGGATATTTGGCCAGAATCGTGGCGATCAGCACCGAAAATTAAACGGGCTGTTTCTGTGCGACCAGCACCGATCAATCCCGTCATTCCAAGTACTTCACCTGCACGAATGTCAAAGCTGACATCGCGGACTATATTTCCTCGATTCAAGTTCCGAACACTGAGGCGAATGCGATCGCGGGTGTGCCTTGCCTTTGGAAACTCATTTTGTATTTCTCTCCCCACCATCCATTCGATCAACTGTTGTCGGGTAAGGGATCGCGTTTCGCCTTCGCCTGCAAGTTGTCCATCTCTTAGAACCACAACTCGATCCGCGATAGTGAAGATTTCATCAAGCCGGTGACTGATATAGATAACCCCGATTCCTCGCGATCGCAGATCACGGATAATGTGAAATAGCCGTTCTACTTCTTGAGGAGTGATCGCCGCAGATGGTTCGTCCATAACGATCAGTCGAGCATCTTGAGAAAGTGCTTTTGCGATTTCCACCAGTTGCTGCTGGGCAATGGAAAGCTCGCCGCATGGGGTGTCGATCGGAACGGGGACACCGATCTGATCGAACAGCTCTTTGGAACGGCGACGCTCCATATTGCGATTTACGAAGCCGGAGGATCGTTCCCTGCCGAAGAAAATGTTTTCCCATGCGGAGAGTCTTGGGACCAAATTGAACTCTTGGTAAATCACGCCGATACCCGCCGAGATGGCTGCGATGGGACTGGACAGATTGACCGGCTGACCGGAAATCCGAATCGTGCCTTGATCGGGTTGGTGGGCACCGCCGAGCATTTTGATCAAGGTGCTTTTTCCGGCTCCGTTTTCACCCAGCAACGCTAACACTTCCCCCGATCGCAGGGTGAGATCGACACCGCGCAGCGCCCTAACCCCAGGAAACGATTTTTCGATTCCCTGCATTTGGAGAAGTGGAGATTGCGAAGCTATTGGAGATTCGGTCATCTAGAGGGGGTCGGTTGGTCGTTGATGGTTATGCGATAGGAGTTGTCGTTGTCGTGAAGAGGATTGGGTTGGAAGACGCTTTTAGGGGTCAGCTCGTTTGCGAATGAAGGTTGTTTTCAAGGGACGCTCGACGGGAGATGGAGTTCACAGAAGCATTTCGCGTTCGATGGTTCGCGCTGCGGAGATGCACATTTGTCCGATCTCCGCGAATCGTTTCAGTGGCATTCGTTTTGTGGGGGACATCACGGTAATCGCACCGACGGCATTATTGTAGGGATCAAGAATGGCGGACGCGACACAACGGATGCCTTCGATCCCTTCCTCCCAATCTTCTGCATAGCCTTTCTGACGGACCGATTGCAAGTCGGTCAGCAGAGCATTCTTTGTAGATTTGGTGCTGTCCGTATACGCTTTCAGCTCTACCGTCGACAACCAATGCTTGAGTTCTGAATCGGGGAGAGAGGCGAGGATCGCTTTGCCTGGTGCACACGAATAGAGTGGGACCTGCATTCCAATTCGCCCCATCACTTGCACGGCTTCGAGTCCTGACACCTGCTCCAAAACCATTGCCTTATTTCCAGCTCGTATGACCAATTGCACCGTTTCACGGGATTGATCGCGCAAACGGAGCATTTCCGCATAGGCGCAAAGAACAAGGCTTTTGTCCATGCGCTTCGGTTGGCAGCTTTCGATCAATTTACTGGTCAATACATAGCGGCGATCTTCGTCGAGCCTTTGCATGTAACCAAGGGTCACGAGCGTGCTAAGCACGCGAAACACGAGATTGGCAGAGCAGCCGGTAGCGAGTACCACCTCCGATTGGGTCAATCCTGCGGAATGCTTACCGACCGCTTCGATCACTGCCATTGTTTTCGCGACGGTCGGTGCTGGGAAATCCATCGTCAACGACCATTCCCCAGTTGGGTTGCTTTTTGATTCCATGGTGCAATCGAGTCGTTCGATTCGTTTGGGCGAGCGCAGACTCGCAGCAGGTGCCTAGTGATTCCAGGTCTCTATATGTAGAAAAGAGTCTAAATATAGAGATTCAGTCTCGGGAGTCAAGATCTCACGTATTCTGGTCAAAAATAGTGAAGAACCAATGGGTTCCGATTGCAGTAGATCTAAACAAGACAGATCGCAAAACATGTAACCTTTGGGTTTGCTGGATGAGGCACTGGAGTGCGCATTGATACACTTCGCATTAAAGAACAAAGATGGACTGTCGAGAAAGGGGTGACAGCGTCCATAAGTCCGCCGCATCGCGTCTAGCTGCACTGTCCGGTATATTGGTCCGTAATCGCGCCGGGCTTTGCTTGGTGAGTACGATGAGTGAGTATTTCGAATCCGTGGGGCGATCTTTGCGAATGAAAATAACTGGAGTTGAAACGCTCGTCTGTCATGCTCGGATGCGAAATTGGGTATTTGTGAAAGTGCTGACAGACCAGCCGGGTTTGTTTGGTTGGGGAGAGGCTACGCTCGAATGGCACACGCGAAGCGTGGTCGGAGCCGTTGACGATTTATCGCAACTACTGATCGGAGAGGATCCCACGCGAGTTGAGCACTTGTGGCAAATGATGTGGCGACAGCACTTCTGGCATGGGAGTGGGATCGTCCGGTCGACAGCGATCGCAGGAATTGACTTGGCGTTGTGGGATATCGTTGGCAAGGTACACGGGGTGCCGTGTCATAAGTTATGGGGTGGGCCAGTTCGGGACTTTATCCGACTTTATTGCCATCTTGGGGGTGGCGACATGGAGAGTTTCTATGAGACCCCTGTCGATAATGCCAAACGCTTTGGTGAATTGGCACAGCGAGCCGTCGCGGAAGGCTTCACCGCATTCAAGTCGATGGCTGTTCCATCGACGATGCCGATCGAGGGTTTGCGGCCTGTCCGAGCCGCTGAGGCATGCGTTGCCGCGATGCGTGAAGCGGTTGGTGAGAGGATCGACATTATGGTGGATTGCCATGCGAGACCTTCTCCCGCGATGGGGATGCAATTTGCAAAAGTGTTGGAGCCTTATGGGCTCTATTTTTTGGAAGAGCCTTGTTGGCCTGAGAGCATCGATGGGCTCGCGGCGATCAATGCGGCGGTGACGACTCCTATTGCTACCGGTGAACGAGTGACGCATCTCGCTGCATTTCGCGACCTCTTTGCCGCAAAGGGCTGTGAGGTTTGCCAGTTGGATATAACGCATTGCGGTGGTTTCACCGAAGCGCGACGCGTGGCGGCGCTTGCGGATGCGTATCGCATCGCGCTCGCACCGCATAATCCTCAAGGCCCAGTCAGCACAGCGGCATCGATTGAGTTCGGTTTTTCACAACCAAGTTACATCATTTGCGAATCGGTCCATAACGATGTACCTTGGCGGTCGGAGATCGTCGACGAAGGCTTCCAACTCGACACAAAGACTCGCACGGTAACCCCCAACACTCGCCCCGGTTTGGGTGTCTCGATCAACGAAGAGGCTGTACGCCAGCATCCCTTTCAGCAGGAGGTGTTGCAGCGTGTCTTTTACCCCGATGGTGGCGTCGGAGATTGGTAACGCATTATTTCGATCCATGGGACCGAAAATGAATCACCATTAGCTAACGAAAGTCGTTAGGGGACAACGTATTCGTTTTGCGCATGGATAATAGGAAAACAGGTTTCTGTCCAATCCTAAGGTGACAGCTTAGAAATCGACAGCTTAGAAATCGACAGCTTATAAATCGGCAGCTCAAAGAGCGACAGAACAAAAAGAGACAGAGCTGACGGGTAACGAGTAGAAAGCCAACGAGTAGAAAACGAGTAGAAAAGGTGACAATTCATGACGGGAGCGAGTCGGCTACATGGAGTTCTTCCGGTACTTCACACACCGCTGCTTGACGATGGGACTATCGATTTACCGACGCTGCAACGTGAGGTGGATTGGGCGTTTGGAGTCGGGGCGGAGGGTGTCGTCGTTGCAATGGTTAGCGAGATTCTTCGACTCGGGTATCACGGCCGTCGGGAATTGGTTGGTCATGTATGTGATGCGGCCAAAGGACGAGGGTTCACGGTGATCAGCGTTGGTGCGGAGAGTATTCGCGAGGCGGTGGGCTTCGCGGAGCATGCACAGGGGTTAGGCGCGTCGGCGGTGATGGCAATTCCACCCGTGGCGACATCGCTAAGTAGTGATCGCACGCGTGAGTATTTCGCGAGTATCGCTCGCAATATTTCTGTCCCTCTCGTCGTCCAAGATGCATCCAGTTACGTCGGTGCTGCGATAGACTTAGGGGTTTATCTTAGGCTGCTTGAGGAGTTTGGTGAGGAACGAATTTTCTTCAAGCCTGAAGCGAGTCCACTGGGGCCAAATCTGTCGAAGCTTCGGGATGCGAGTTCGGGCAAAGCTCGGATTTTCGAAGGGTCCGGTGGGATCAATTTGGTCGATTGTTATCGTCGGGGGATTGTCGGCACCATGCCGGGTACCGATTTGCTTGATGGGATTGTCGCATTATGGCGTGCATTGCAATCGGGTGATGAAAGCCGGACCTATCGGTTATCTCTACCGATTTGTGCAATCACGGCGTTGCAACTCCAAGCCGGGCTCGATGGATTTTTAGCGATTGAGAAATACTTGATGAAGAAACGAGGCGTATTCAAAAACACGCTTCGAATCCAGCCATGCGGTTGGGAACTGGATCCGGAAACCACTGCAGAGGTTGATCGCTTGTTCGCGATACTTCAGCAAGCCCTAGTCCATCATCATTAATCATTTGGGCAACACTATGTCTAGGGCTTCACCGACTCCGCCAGATTCCACTCCCCCCGGTGCAACTTATTCCGATTTGTCCGCTAGCGATGTGAGTGCGGTTAACCCCTATTTGTCATCGTGGATTGAAAGTGATCCATCCGACGAAGGTGTTGTGCTGCGAGGGCGTTTTCACGTTCTAGCAATGCTTTGTGCTTCGGCAGCGATCGCGTACATCCAGCGTGCTGGGCTCAGCGTCCCCGCGGTGGAAATCTCAAAGGGGCTTGGGTTTGCGGATTTGGCGAGTGGAATGGGGGCGATTCAATCGGCATGGTATTTTGCTTATGCGATGATGCAGATTCCGGCGGGTTGGTTGGCGGATCGGTTGGGAAGTCGAACGGCGCTGGCCATTTTTTCGGTGGCTTGGTCGTTGGCTACACTTCTAAGTGCGTTTGCCACAGGATTCTATTCCTTATTGGTGTTATGGAGTTTGATGGGTGCCTCCCAAGCTGGCGCGTTTCCGTGTGCGGCGAAAGCCTTGGGGCGGATTTTTCCGAATACCGAGAGAGCCCGAGCGACCGGGATGCTGGCTGCCGGGATGACGATTGGTGGAGCGATCGCACCGGTGCTGGCTGCTGTTTTTCTGGAATGGCTTTCTCCCTGGGCCGAGTTGTCGCTCGGGGTTGCTCGATGGCGATTGCTGTTGGCAGCCTATGCAATCCCAGGCATCCTTTGGACCCTGCTTTTCTTATGGGTGATCCCTTTATCCAAGCTTCCGCGGCATGAGGCGGGAGAGGTAGGCACACTGAAAAGCCAACCAGTTCGCTCTGTCGATTGGTTGCGCATGCTGAGGGACGTACCGATGGGATTGCTTTGCGCTCAGCAATTCTTTCGAGCGGCGGGTATGGTTTTCTTCATGACATGGTTTCCCGCATTCTTGCAAAAGACTCGCGACGTAACGCTTTTAGGTTCCGGTGTTCTAACGACGGTCGCAGGTATCGGTGCTGTTATCGGCAGTTTAACCGGCGGTTTTTTTTCGGATTGGTTGCTTAAGAAGACGGGTAACCCACGGTTGAGCCGACAGGGGATCGCTGTATTGGGGATGGGATGCTGTTCTCTATTGATCGTCCTATCTTTCTTCGTGCGGGACGTCAATCAAAGTATTGCTCTCATAACCTTGGGAGCGTTTTGCGCAACATTTGGTGGAGTGAGTGGGTATACCGTTGCGATCAGTTACGGTGGCAGGAATGTAGCCACGGTGTTTAGCACCATGAATATGTTCGGCAATATAGGAGCCGCTTTGTTCCCGCTGACAGCCGGGTGGTTGGTCGCCTTGACTGGCAATTGGAATCTGATCCTCTTTTTTTTCGCTGCCGTCATAGCGATCGACGCGGTGTGTTGGGCCTTTCTCAACCCACAAGGAACCCTATTTGGAGATGACGATGGACGTAGTTAGAACGGCCCAAGCGCGTTGCAGGGTTGGTGTTGCACGGTGCGATATCACGCCACCGGTCGGTATCTATCATCGCATGTGGGGGGCCGCGCTCCATGATCGTGCTGCTGGCGTGCATCGACCACTTGAGGCGACCCTATTATGGGTTGAGCCAGTGGCGGCTACCCTTGGTGATCCGCGATTGCTGTTGAGCTTGGATCATTGCATCTTGGATCGTCAGGAATTGCAAGCGATTCGTAAGTCGATTCATCAAAAGACGGGTGTTCCTCATGAAAGTATTTCGATAGCGCTATCACATACCCATGGCGCAGGTTGGATGTCTCGCACTCGAAGCGAATTGCCAGGCGGAGAGTTGCTTGGCCCGTATCTCGATGGATTGGCAGCCCGTATGGGTGAGTTGGCATCCGAGGCTCAGCAACATGTTGGCCCGGCCTCGATCGTTTATGGACACGGGAGATGCGATTTGGCGAAGCATCGTGACTTCTTCGACGAGCAACGTCAGCAGTTCGTTTGCGGTTTCAATCCCGATGGCATTGCAGACGATACGTTGATGTTAGCGCGGATCGTCGATTTTCACGGGAAACCTTTAGCGACGGTACTCAATTATGCATGTCATCCAACGACGTTGGCCTGGGACAACACCTTGATCAGTCCTGATTGGGTGGGTGCGATGCGCGAGGTTATCGAGCGAAATGAAGGGTGTCCCTGTATGTTTTTGCAAGGAGCATCTGGGGATCTCGGGCCCCGAGAGGGGTTCGTTGGCGATACGGCGGTGGCTGATCGCAACGGTAGGAAAGTCGGCTATGCAGCGCTGTCGGCACTCGCCTCCATGCCACCCCCAGGAACGGAATATCGGTATTCCGGACCGGTGATTTCGGGTACTGCGATAGGTACATGGCGGCACGTAACCATTCCAGAGGATGCAATGGGAGGGTTGGACCGATGGCATTGGGAGTCACTCGTGGTGGATCTTCCGTACCGCCATGACTTGCCAACCATCGAGCAGACCGTTTCAGAGTGTGAGCATTGGAGCGAAGAGGAGGACAAAGCTCGTAAGGCTGCTGATGAGCAACGCGTTCGAGATTGCCGAGCACAGGTGGAACAGCGAACGAGGCAATTGAATCGCTTGAACAACCTCGTTCCTGGAAGATCGTATCCCTTGGAAGTTCAACTAGGGATTATGGGTGAGGCAGCGTGGGTGTTTGTCCCGGGCGAACTCTACCAAGTCTTTCAGTTGAGCCTTCGCGAACGGTTTGCACCGATCCCTATCTTCGTCACGACACTCACCAATGATTGGCAGCCAGGGTATATCCCGCCGGCAAGCGGCTTTGGGTACGGTATCTACCAAGAAGTCATCGCAGCTACGTCGCCGGGCTGTTTGGAGATACTCATGGAATCCGTGTCTCGAAGATTGAAGGTGCTCTTGCAACTCTAGTGGTTTCTTGGAGTCTCTCGCAAATGCAACCTTTAACGTGAAGGACTCATTGAATAATTCCCTTGAGGAAAAAACCGGAGGGCTTATGCGGCGTTACCTAGGCGATCAAAATTTGGATCGAAGCGTTTGCGGAGAAAGTAAACAAGAATACCTGAACCAACGACACCTAAGCTCCATAAGAGGGCTTGTCTGTCTGCTGTTACCAGCACAAAGATCCAACCGGCTGCCGCGATGAGACTGGGGATCGGGTAAAGCCACATTCGGAACGGAAAATGGATATCAGGACGGGTGGTTCGTGCAATGTGCAACGCTAGAATCTGCCCTAAGAATTGCACGACGATTCGCACGCATACGGCGGCGCTGATAACTGTTCCAAGGTCTAGGAAGCAGAAGACAGAGGTAAGTCCACCCAAAGCTAACAGGGAAGCCCATGGGTACTTGCCGCGGGGATGTAGTTTACTAAATACATGAAAGAAATCTCCTTGCTTGGCTGCAGCGTAAGGGATTCGAGAATATCCCAGGGTGATCGCGAACATGCATGCCAAGGCGGTCCAGAGGATTAACCACGTGAAGAGTACCGCCCAACTTCGACCATACAGAGACTCCATGAAATCAGCTGCGATATTTTTTGACTCCATCGCGCTTTGCCAGGGGACGACAGCGATGATACAGAGATTCATCGTCATGTAGATCAATGCGATGATGACTACCGACCCCATCACCGCCCGGGGAATGGTTTTTGCGGGTTCGTGGACTTCATCGCCGAGATGGCAAACGTTGTAGTAACCAAGGTAGTCATAGATGGCGATCAGCATGGCCGCACCCAGGCCGGTCGCGAATTTTTGGTCCATGTGAAACGCGTTTTGCGGGAATACGATTTTGCTGAGATCTAAATGGAGTAGACCGCTCGTGATGACGATAGTGACGGTAAGAAGGGTTCCGGCCGTCATCACGATCGAGATCCAACCGATGCTGTGAATTTTTCTGCAGAGAAGAAGGGTGATCAAGCAAACGGCGATGACCCCGATCCAGCGAGTGCCACCAGGGATATTCGTAAAGTCGTTGGCCAGTTTGGGCATCGCGTACTCCAGGTAACTGAGTGCTCCGATGTAACCGGAGGCCATCTCCATGGCACCGCTGACCATAAATTGCCAGATGAACAGGAATGGCAGGATTCGGCCCAACGGGTAAACGCTGTAGATTCGTTTTAGGAAATGGTACGTTCCACCACTGCCGGGAATGGCTGCTCCGAGTTCACTCCAGATCAAGCCATCACATAAGACCAAGATGGCCGCGAATACCCATGCGATCATCGCTTGTGGACCAGACATGGCTGCGATGAAGCTTGGGATGGTGATGAAAGGACCGATCCCCACCATGTTGGCGATGTTCAATCCGGTGGCTTGGACCAAGCCCAACCCTCGATCCAATTCAGCAGGTTGTTTCGCTGGGGAATGATCGGAATCCTCTAGTGGAGATAGAGGTTGTTTTTCCATCGTTCACTGGTACCTTTTTTTGAACCTGCAGCGAAGGACTAAACGACCATAGCGTCCACCATGCAATCCCGCACCCTCCAGCATTTTGGAATCATGCAAGGATGGATCGAACGACATTGCCGGCGATATCGGTCAAGCGATAATCTCGACCGCCGTGTCGGTAGGTTAGTTTCGTGTGATCTAATCCCATGAGGTGTAGAATGGTTGCATGCAAATCGTGGATATGGACTTTGTCTTGCATCGCTCGAAACCCAAAATCGTCAGTCGCGCCATATGCCATACCACCTCGGACACCGCCGCCAGCCATCCAGACTGTAAAACCCCAGGGATTGTGATCTCTTCCATCGGAGTTCTCGGTCGTCGGGGTTCTCCCAAATTCCCCACCCCAAAGAACGAGGGTGTCATCGAGCATTCCGCGTTGTTTCAAGTCGTTTAAAAGCGCAGCGATTGGTTTGTCGATGTCTTCACACAACGATCGCGTGCCGTTGTTGTGATTGGAGTGCGTATCCCAAGGTTGCCCATTGCCGTAGTAGACTTGAACGGTTCGTACGCCGCGTTCGACAAGCCGTCGTGCGAGCAAGCACCCGTTTGAGAAGTGGCTCTTTCCGTACGCTTCTCTCGTTGTGGTGTGCTCCTGTTGGATATCAAATGCGTCTGCAGCATCCATCTGCATGCGAAACGCGGTTTCCATAGCATGGATACGCGATTCGAACTGAGGATCCACGCCAATGGCCGTTTCTAATTCCTGATTCAATTCCCGCAGGAGGTTCAATTGTTTACTTTGTGCTTCCGATGACCAGTTGTTGTTTTGCAGGAAGGGGATCATCTGCTTCGGATCCAACTGGGAATGGTTGATGTAAACGCCTTGATGTTTGGCGGGCAAAAAACCGTTGGACCAAAGCTCGGCGAATCGTACTGGTCGCCCTGGGCAAAGCGCCACGAACTCGGGAAGGTTGGCGTTCTCGGAGCCCAGTCCGTAGGACAACCACGCTCCAAGTGTCGGACGATTTGGAGTGATGGTTCCATTGTTCATCATGAACAATGCGGGGCCATGATTGGGATTGTCCGTATGCATGGACCGTATCACGCACAGGTCATCCGCAAATTTCGCTGTGTGGGGAAGCAGTTCACTTATTTCCAGTCCACTTTCGCCGTGGCGTCCAAACTGAAACGGTACCGCCATCAGTGACCCCGTTGGGCGTTCGGTTCGCAAATCAGCACCATCCGGCTTTTGCCCTGCGAATTTATTCAAGTCGGGCTTAGGATCGAACAAATCGCATTGGAAGGGACCCCCATTCATAAAGAGGTGGATGATTCTTTTCGCTTTCGGCTGGAAATGGGTTACTCCCTGCCCGGAAACGTGCGGCATTAAATTCGCAAGCGCGATCATGCCGAGTCCCGCTCCGGTGGATTGGAGTACTGTTCTGCGGTCGAAAGTTGTTAGCGGGCTTTTCATCGTTGCGTCGTTTGCTACGGTCATTAATCCAAAAAATAAAATTCATTGCTCGCAAGCAGTGTTTGGGCGATCAGTTTCCATTTTCGGTTTGGTTCGAGGTCTGTGGTGGTGTCGTCTAGGAAGGCGAGGACCTTGCTCGATTCACGCGCTGAAGGTTCCCGCTGGTAAAGCCATTGAAATATTTTTTGGACGCGGGATGCATTGTCCCTTAACTGTTCTCGCTCCAGTCGTTCGACCAGTGCTCCGGACCGCTCAAGGATGAATTGGCTATTCAGCACGTAGAGCTGCTGCAAGGGAGTTACGGTTGGAACACGGTTCGGGCTATGAGTAAGCGGGTCGGGGAAGTCGAACAGACGCAGCAGATCGTTCAATTCGCGACGACGCACACTCAGATAGATGGTGCGGCGTCCCGAAGGTCCGTTTGTCAATGCAGTAGCAGGGCCACCTAGGGTAGAAATCAACCCGTCGGAGACTTGGAGCAAGCTGTCTCGCCATGCTTCGACGTCGAGTGGTCGACGTGGAAACGAGGAGTAGTAACGTTGGTCGGGATCGCCCTCCTGGGGCAAACCGCGGGCCTGTTGGTAGGTCGCCGACAGAACGATTTCCCGTTGGAGCCACTTTAGGGACCAACCGTGCTCGATGAAACGATATGCGAGATCGTCTAACAGCTCGGGGTGGGTTGGCTGTTCGCCTTGTCGGCCAAAGTCGCTGGGAGTCTCGACCAATCCGCGTCCGAAGTGATTTTTCCAAACTCGATTGACGATTACGCGAGCGACCAGGTCTTTGGAATCCAAAGTAATCGATCGAGCCAAATCCAGCCGGCCACTTCCGGTGTTCCATCCTTTGTTTCCAGGTTCAGAGCGTTCGAGCACCGACAAGTAACGCCGCGGAACCGAAGGCCCCAATTTGTTCGGGTTTCCACGGATCTCGATCAAGGCATCGCGCATGTCAGATTCATAGACAATTTTGCTACCGTGGGATCCATCTGACTGTCGAACCTCGAGACGCGAGTCGCGTACGCCTGGAGTCAGCAAGGAATCATAACCAGCGATCGACTTCGTACTCTCGATCTTCTTCTTGAGATCGTCCGATTTGGCCTTGTCCTCTTCTTTCTCGCTGGACGCAATCTTTTGCAATTCAGCTTGAAGGGCTTTGACCGATTTATGGGCTTCGACGACTTGGGCCGCATCGATGCCTTCCGCCAACGCAACGTCCGAGGGCTTGGTGTTGGCGAGTATTCCGGCGATGGCGTAGTAGTCTAAATTCGTGATCGGATCGTATTTGTGATCGTGGCACCGCGCGCATGCGAGGTTCAAGCCTAGAAATGTGCTCGATACGGTATGGACGCGTTCTTCGATTTCATCGGAGACTATGGTCTTGATGATTTCGACGGGCAATTGAAGTTCTTTCCAATAAGAGGGGCTCAGCCCTAGAAATCCGAGCGCGGCGCGATCACGTGCTGGTGTATTGGGTAGTTGATCTGCTGCCAGTTGGAGATGGATAAATTGGTCGTAGGGTAGGTCTTTGTTGAGAGCATCGATGACCCAATCGCGGTAAGGGTAAGATGGTCCGATGGTCTCCGTCCACTCCTCCATCGTATCGCAATACCGAACCAAATCGAGCCAATAGCGAGCCCAACGCTCACCGTATTGCGGTGAATCTAGGAAGCGGTCCACCCATCGTTCGTACGCATCGCAGGAGGGATCACTTTCAAAATCGGTGACCTCCTCTTCGGAAGGAACGACTCCTAAGAGTCCCACCTTTAATCTGCGCAACAACGATCGTCTGGACGATGGCGTGGAGGGATGCAATTCCAATTCCTCGAGTTTCGCGAAAACAGCGTGATCGATGTTATTCCTCACCCAAGGACTTGGCAGGCCAAGCGGTTGGATTGAATGCATGGGTTGGGTGGGGAGGAACGCCCAATGATTGCGACCAGCTTCGACGTCGACAGAGCGCTGGACCGTTGCGGTTTGAGATTCGCTGGGCATGGCAGCGCCACGTTGTATCCACCGCTCGATTTTAGCGATAGAAGCGTCGGGCAATTTTCCTTTGGGAGGCATCGCCGAATTGGGGTCCTTGTAACGGACTACTTGGATGAGCAAGCTCTCATCGGGCTTCGACGAAAGCAATGCCGGTCCGCTCTCACCTCCACCGCGAATATGGGTTGGCGTGTCTAACCGAAGGCCGCCTTGGAGTGGTTTCGATTTTGCCGAGTGGCATTCGAAGCAGTGTTCTGCGAGCAGTGGACGTATCTGCTGTTCAAAGTATGCGATTTCGTCCGCAAGTTCGATCGCGGGAACTGGCGCGGACTCGCTAGCGTTGCTTGAACGG
>Ga0194130_10004307_pt1 | contig 18214 bp, 13 predicted proteins | sample TA2KigsurfametaG_FD_160084 | JGI IMG/M metagenome (GOLD analysis project Ga0194130, IMG submission 160084) | Freshwater microbial communities from Lake Tanganyika, Tanzania - TA2015050 Kigoma 12 surface | ecosystem: Environmental > Aquatic > Freshwater > Lake | place: Tanzania: Lake Tanganyika... | reverse complement strand
GGTGCGCGCCCTCCGCACGACCACGACCGCGCCCTATGAGTTCGAAGGTTCCGGCAACGCGATGACGCTCCTCGCCGACATCGCCGAGCTGTACGAGCACGGGAACCTCGAGGCCTCCCTGCCCCAACTCGGTCAGGTCGCCGGTCGCATCGACGAGATCCTCCCCGCCGCCGAGATCATCCGACGAACCCTCGCCGAGTTCGACACGACGCTCGACCGCCTCGCCGCGCTGCGCCCGACCCCGGACTGAGACCTCAGACCGGCGCGCCGACCTGCGCGACGACCGCGGCCCCGAGCGCCGTCGCGGGGTCGAGCAGGTCGAACACGACGTCGAAGTGGTTCCGACCCGACGCTGCGAGCACCGTCGCCGCACGGTTGCCCGGCGCCGCCGACCAGTGCCGCGCCCAACGACGGGACTGACGGGCGAACTCCGCGGTCTCCTCCGCCCCCCACGTCACCACCGTCGGTACGCCCGGACGGACCGGGGTGGGAGCGCCGAGCGGGCTGAGGCGCGCCGCCATCGCCGCGTCGAGACGGACGTCGTCGTTGATCGTCGTGAACCGGGTCGGCTCGAGGTCGAACACCCCCGAGACGAACACGTACCCCGCAACTGCCGGTTCGGTGAGGGCGACCATGGCGGCAAGGTGTCCGCCCGCCGAATGCCCCATCACGTGGACACGGGCGCCGTCGTGGCCGCCGTCGACCCCGGCCACCAACCGGGCGACCGTCGCGCGGACCTGCGCGACCAGCACGTCGAGCGGAGCGCTCGGACACAGGGAGTAGTTCACCGACACGCACGCGAACCCCGCCGTCGCCGCGGCAGGGAACAGGAAGCAGCCGTCGTCACCGGAGAGACGCCGCCAGTAGCCGCCGTGCACGAACACCACGAGCGGCGCGGAGGCATCGGCCCCCGGGGCGTACCAGTACCACTCGTCCGGACCGTCGCCGAACGCGACCTTCCGGCAGGGGACCTGCATCCGGGCCTCGACGCCACGTGCCGCGTAGGCCTCGAGGAACGGAGCGAGCGACGGGACGTGCATGCTCGGCTGGTACTGCGACTCCACCGTCGCTGCGTCCATGCCCCGGTAGACGGCGGATGACGACGACGTCACGTGTCCGGCACCAGTTCTGCGTGCATCCGGTCGAGGGACTGCTGGGCGACGAGCATCGCCTTGCGGGCGGTGAAAGGGACCCGACCCGTGTTCTCGAGCACACGCCACTCCGTGCCGAGCGATGTCACCGCCGCCCGCAGACTCGCCGGGTCGGCGTCCGCGCCGAGGCCCAGACGGTTCGCCGGCACGGCGAACAACAACAGCCGCCGCACCTGCTCCCGCAGGCCGGGCGGGAGGTTCGCCCGCCCACCGGCCAACTCGCGCAGCAGCGTCAGCTCGCTGATCGCCGCCAGCTCGCCGGCGAGCAGATCGACCTCCTCGAGGATCACCGCCCGATCGGTGGGCGTGGCCGCACCCGTCGCCGCGACCTGCAGCAAGGCGAGACCCGCCGACGCCCGCAGCAGCGGGGCACGCAGCGCGGCGAGCTCCGCCGCCGTGGCGCCGATGCCGACGAGCGCGTCGTCGTCGAGCACCGCGGGGACCCCGGCCCCGACACCGATGGAGGGCCGCGCCGCCAGGTCGGCGGCGACCGCCGCCGCATCACCGCCCGCAGCGGGGACCACGAGGATCTCCACCGCGACGGGACCGGCGACCGCCCTGCGCAGCACGGCGCCCAGATGGCTCGTCACCTCCGCCGGCGCAGGCGAATCAGCGCCGAGCAACAACACGGCGACATCGGCCCCGGCGACGACGGGGTCGTCCGGCGACACGGCCCGCCGAACCTCCACCCCGGGACGCTGGGCGAGGAGGTCGCCGAGCACCGAACCGCCCACCGAACGTGGACCCGTGTCGCCGACGAGCACGACCTGGACGTCGCGACGCAGTCGTTCCTCGGCCGTCGCGAGCGCCGCGACCCCCTCCGGGCCCACCACCCGCCCCCGGACCGCCGACAGCAGGTCGAGGACGCGACCTGCGGCGCCGACCGGCTCGACGGGCGCTCCACTCGGAGCGGCCGACTCGACCACCGTGGCGGGCGCGGCCGGTGGCGGCGGTGCTGCCGGTGGCACGACGGCGACGGGCGGGCCGGCGAGCTCGGCGAGCACCCCGGCGAGCGCGATCACCGACGGGAACCGGTCGTCGGGACGGTGAGCGAGACCCTGCGCGATCAGCCGGTCGAACCGGGCGTCGAGCTCGGGCCGCAACGTCGACGGCGGCGGCGCGCCCTGGTTCACCCGACCCCGCCGCACCCCCGACAGCGTGTCGGAGGAGAACGCAGGGCGACCGCACAGCAGCTCGTAGACGACCGCGGTCACGGCGAACACGTCGACCCTGCGGTCGATCACCGACGACGCCTCGGCCTGCTCCGGCGCCATGTACGCCGGGGTGCCGGCCGCCAGCGTGAACCCGCTCGCCGCCGCGAGATCCTTGGCGAGGCCGAAGTCCGCGATCATCACCGCCTCGTCGCCGCGCTCGCGTCCCGCCCGCTGTGCGGCGATCCGCTCGTGCGTCCTCACCGAACGGAACAAGATGTTCGACGGCTTGATGTCGCGGTGCACGACCCCGAAGTCGTGCACGACCGCGAGGGCCTCGCAGATCTCGATCCCGAGCGCCAAGGCCTCCGGCACCGGGAAGGGGTCCGCGGCGCTGCGGGCGGCGATCCGGTCGTAGAGCGTGCCCCGATCGGCCCAGGACATGACGATGTAGGGACGACCGTCGTCGAGCTCGTTGATCTCGTGCACCCGGACGATGTGCTCGTGGTCGATCCGCCGCAGGATCCGGGCCTCGTCGATGAACCGCTGCCGGACCCCGGCGTTCCGCGCCCAGTTGTCGGCCAGCACCTTGATCGCGACGCGCGTCTCGAGCAGCTCGTCGAAGGCGAGCCAAACCGTCGCGAAGCTGCCGGCGCCGAGCGCCTTCTCCGCCCGGTACCTCCCGATGCGCCCTGCGTCAGCCACGCCGCCATTGTCGCCGCTCGGCGGCGCCGCTGCTGCACCGGTGCGATGGCGCCGGGAGGACCGGCTACCGTTGCTCCGCACCCGACCGGAAGGCGACGGTGGTGGCAACGCGACCCTGGATCCTCGCGATCGACTTCGGCACCAGCTATACGGTCGCCGCCGCGCGGCTCGAAGGACGCGAGCCCGAGGTCATCGAAATCGGGGGCGAGCGACGCATACCCTCCGTCGTCCTCGTCGACGCCGACCGGATCATCGTCGGCCGGGTCGCCGACGAACTCGCGTCGGCGAACCCCGCGGCCACGCTGCGGGCGCCGAAGAGCCGCCTCGGCGACCAGGTCCCCGTCGTGCTCGGCGGTCGCCCGTACCAGGTCGTCGATCTCGTCAGCGCACAGCTCGCGCACGTCTACGAGGAAGCGACGCGCCAGATGGGCGGCCCACCCGACGCTGTGAAGCTCACCCACCCCGCCGGGTGGAACCGACCGTGGCTGAACCGGCTACTCGACGCAGCCCGGCGCGCCGGGATCGAGGAGGCGACCCTCGTCCCCGAACCGGTCGCCGCGGCGCTCACGTTCGCGAGCGAGGTCGGCGTCGACGACGGCGACCACATCGCCGTGTACGACCTCGGCGGCGGAACGTTCGACACCGCAGTCGTCGCATCCGACGGCGACGGGTTCCGGGTCGTCGGCCGTCCCGGCGGCGACAACACGATCGGCGGCGAGCTCTTCGACGAGATCCTCCTCAACCACATCGGCGCCGAACTCCCCGCCGAGGCGTGGCAGGCCCTGCAGGTCGGCGCCGACGCCACCTGGATGCAGGTGGCCGCGAACCTGCGCAAGGAGGCCCGTCGCGCAAAGGAGATGCTGTCGGCCCACCCCTACGCCGATGCGCTCGTCGCGCTTCCCGACGGGATCCGCACCGTGCGGATCACCCAGGCCACCTACGAGACCCTCATCACCCCCTACATCGAGGAGACGATCACCCTTCTCGACCGGTGCATCGCGAACGCCGGGTTGCGCCCCGACCAGCTCGTCGCCATCTCCCTCGTCGGCGGGGCGAGCCGGACCCCGCTCGTGGAGCGCTTCGCCGCGGAGGCGTTCCCCGGGGTGCCGATCAGCCGGCGCGGCGACCCGAAGACCTCGACCGCCATGGGGGCGGTGCGAGCCAGCGAGACGAACGACGCTGCGATCGGCCTCGCCGGGTGGGCGACCGACCCCTCCGCCGGGGCGGCCCCGGCGGCCCCGGCGGCCCCGGCGGCAGCCGCCGCAGCCACCGAGATCACCCCGGCGGACCCCTCGACCATCGGACCGCCGACGATGCAGTCGCCACCACGGGTCGAACCTCCGGCACGACCCCCCGTCGCTGCACCGGCCGCCTACGCAGCACCGGCCGCGCCGCCCGCCTTCACACCCAACCCCCCCGTCCACGCGGCGCCGGCCGCACCGGCGCCAACCCGGCGACGACGGCGCGGCGGCCGGATCATGCTCGGACTGCTCGTCGTCGCCGCAGGTGCCGGCGTCGCCGCGTTCGCGCTGCTCCGGAGCGCCGACGGCACCGCCGGACGGTCGACGGCGACGGCGGAGGAGGAGATCACCGACGGCACGGTCCGTCCGCTCAGCACCACGGCGCTGCGCAACCGGCTGCTCGAACCGGACCAGGTCAGCGATGCGATCGGGCAACCGATCGCCGAAGTGCAGCCCGGGAACCGCGTCGTGACCTGGTGCGGTCGGGACCTGCTGCCGGCGACGAGCTACGCGAGCCGGACCTTCGAGGAGACGGTCGGCGACCGGCGGGTGCTCGTGAGCCTCACCCGGTACGACTCCGTTCCCGACGCCGAGGCGGCGTTCGCCGAGTGGGCGAGCTTCGGCGCCGACTGTCCCGAACCGTCGGTGCTGTCGGGGGGCCAGGTCCTCACCTTCCGTCTCACCCCGCTCGAGACCGACGACCCGGGCGGCACCGCTGCGTACGCGGTCGACTACTCCGCCGACGGCACCACCGTGACCGCGACGGAGTTCTTCGCGGCGACCGTGCAGGGCGCCAACATGTCCATCGAGTCCCTCGTCGTCCTCGGCCGGGTCGCGGACGAGTTCGACGCAGCCGACTTCTTCAACCTCGTCCTCGAGGCCACGGCGAAAGCCGCCCGGGGATGAGGACCGGGGCGCGACCATGACGGTGCTCGCAGCCGGCGCCCCTGGGACCGATCCCTTCGTCCGTCTGCTCGTCTGCCTCGTCATCGTGCTCGCACTCGGTCGCGTCGTCGGCGCCGCCTGTCGCAAGCTCGGCCAGCCGGTCGTGATCGGCGAGATCCTCGCGGGGATCGCGCTCGGACCGAGCCTGCTCGGCCTCCTCCCCGGCGACCTCGACACGCTGCTGTTCCCCGAGACCGTGCGGCCGTACCTGAAGCTGGTCGCGCAGCTCGGCCTCGTGCTGTTCATGTTCATCGTCGGTCTCGAGGTCGACCTCGACGTCGTGCGGCGCAGCGGCAAGCGAGCGCTCGCGATCTCGCTCACCTCGATCGCGTTCCCGTTCCTCCTCGGCATCGGCATCCTCGGCACCTACCTGCACGAGGACCACAGCTGTGTCGCAGTGAGCGTCACCCGAGCGGCCGAGCTCGGCGAGGGCGACGAGCGCGCCTGCACCTCCGAGGAGGTCGAACGGAAGATCGCGGCGGCGGAGGAGGCGGGGACGACGCCACCGGTCGGTCGGACCGTCGACCAGTTCCCCTTCGGGTTCTTCATCGGCGTGTCGATGTGCGGCACCGCGTTCGCCGTGCTCGCACGGATCCTCGCCGAACGGGACATGTTCAAGATCCCACTCGGCATGCTCCTCATCGCGTGCGCGGCGATCGACGACATCGTCGCCTTCACCCTGCTCGCCTTCGCCGCTGCACTCGCCGGCGGCGGGACCGTCGGCAGCGTCGTCGTCATGCTCGGACAGCTCGCCCTGTTCGTCGCGCTCCTCGTCGTGGTCGTCCGTCCGTTGCTCGAACGGTTCGTCGTGCGCAGCTACCGGGTGGCCGGTCGGCTCGCACCCGAACACCTCGCCGTCCTGCTGATCGGCCTGCTCGCCTCGGCGTGGACCACGTCGCTCATCGGGGTGCACGAGCTCATCGGTGCCTTCCTGTTCGGGGCGATCGTTCCCCGACGGGACGCCCACGGCCTCTTCCACGCCGTCGCCGATCGGCTCGACGGTGTGAGCGTGCAACTCCTCCTGCCCGTGTTCTTCGTCGTCGCCGGCCAGGGGGTCGACATCGGCGGGCTCGGGCGCGACGACATCGTGCCGACGCTCGCCATCCTGGCCGTGGCCTGTGTCGGCAAGTTCGTCGGCGGGGCGCTCGCCGCTCGGGCGACCGGCGTCCCGAAACGACAGTCGCTCGCCGTCGGGACGATGATGAACACCCGCGGCCTCGCCGAACTCGTCATCCTCCAGGTCGGGCGCGACGCCGGCGTCATCGACGACGGGGCGTACACGATGCTCGTCATCATGGCGATCGTCACGACGGCGATGTCGGGGCCGTTGCTCAAGTTCGTCTACCCCGACCGTTGGCTCCAGCGGGACATCGCCGAGGCGGCCCGAACGGGCGGTGGCGACGGCGCGGTCGTCGTCGTCGACGACCCGGCCGACGCCCTCCCGCTCGTCGACACGGCGATCGGCTTCAGCGGCGCCCGGCGTGACGCGCTGGTCCACCTCGTGCGCCTCGTCGGACCCGACGTCGGCGTCGCCGGGATCGCCGACGCTCTCGCCGAGTCGGAGGTGCTGCGCCGGCGGGTCACCGACGCCGGCGGGAACGCCACGGTCATCAGCCGCATCACGGTGGACCGGGCGGCCGACGTGCTCGCCGAGATCACCCGGCTCGCGCCCGACGTGGTCGTCTGCAGCACCGCCGATGCCGACCTCGTCGAATCGATCACCGCGTCGGGCACCGACGCGGTCGTCGTCGGCGGGCCCGTACCGACCGCCGGCACGATCGGCGCACCCGGCGGAGGCGGCAACGCCGACCGTGCCGCGCTCGAGGTCGCCGCACGCCTCGCCCTGCACCACGGTCTGCCCCTCCACGTCGAGGGCGGTGGCGGTCGGCTCCTCCGTGGGCTGCGCAGCCTCGGCGTCCGGGCGGTGGACACCGCAGGGACCGACACCGAGGGGCACCTCGTCGTCGTCGCCGGTGACGGGGGTGCCACCGCCGCGCTGCGCGTGCACCCGGGCGCACGCGACCGGGTCGCCATCACCGAACGGCTCGGGCGATGGCGACCGGGGGACACCGTCATCCCCCTCAGCAGTCGCTAGGGCATACGCCCGTCAGCGCTGGCGGAGCGGCGACTCGAACGTCGCCGCCTGACGCCCGAAGGCCACGTGCGTTCCCGGCAGGAGCGCCCGCTGCTGGTCGACGCCGAGGCGGTCCCAGGCCCGGCGCGCCTCGTCCCAGACGTAGGTGCCGTTCGTGGACCCGCGGTCGACGATGAGCACGTCCCACCCGACGAGCCGGATCTCGGCGTGCACCCGGGACAGCGTGTTCGTCACGTCGACGAGCGGGACCGCGGTCGCCTCACCGCGCAGCACGGCGGGATCGTCGACCGGATCTCGCCCGAGGACGATCGTCCGGGCGAGCGAGCGGTGCGACCCGTCACTGAAGGTGAGCACACCGAGCGGCGGCCGCACCTCCTCCTCGAGGATGAAGCTCGCCTGGTGCATCGCGATCCCACACACCGCGCAGTAGCGGACCCGGGGATCGTTGAAGTGGTCACGGGAGCACCGCAGACCCTGCACGTGCACCTGCTCGTCCTCGGTCGGCTCGATCGGTTCGACGATCGAGCCGCCCGGGACGGCCGACGCCACCGCATCGGGAACCGCCGCGGCGACGGCCGCGGCCGCCGGCTCGGGCGCTGGGGCGGGCTCCGGCGCAGGGGCGGGCTCGGGCGCAGGTGCGGGCTCGGGCGCAGGTGCGGGCTCGGGCGCAGGTGCGGCGACGACCGGGAGCGGCTCGACGGGCGGAAGGTCCTCGTCGTCGGGAGCGGTGAGGGAGACGACGTCCGGCGTCGGCGCCGACACCGCCGCGACCGCCGGCGGTGACGCCCACGCGGCGGCGGGGGCGGGCCGGGAGATCCGCACCTCGAAGCCCGCTGCAGCGACGACACCACGCTCGAGCTCGAGGAGCGGATCGGCAACGGACCCGTCCGGCACCAGCCACACGCCGTCGGCAGCGGCGACCCGCCGCCGCACCAGGCCGTCCCCCGCGACCACCTCGACCGAACCCCCCGCCCGGACCGCGAGCGGCAGACCACCGGAGACGGCCACCTCCACGGCGTCGTCGTCGAGCACGAGCAGGACGAACGGCCCGACCGACGGGCCGGTGTCGACCGCACGACCGAGGTCGGCGAGCACCTCCGCCGCCGACCGGTCGCCGACGAAACGGCACCAGCCGACGAGCGCGGCCGTCGCCGGTCCCTCCCCGGTCGTGAACAGGACGGTGCGACCCTGACGGACGAGCCGCCCCGTCCCGGCACCGTGATGGGGGATGACGACGTGCGCGGTCATGGTTCGGTTCCTCCGGAACATCCGTCGAGGAGGTCGGCGAGCGCCTCGGCGGTGGGGGGTCTCGCCTCGACGGCCACGTCGAGGCACGCTTCGATGATCGCCGCGACGTCGTCGTCGAGCAGGTCGCGGCGCACCGTCGGCGGCCGGCGCAGCACGGTGCGCACGGCGAGCATCGGGTCGGCCGGATCGAGGCCGGCGAAGACGTCCTGGGCGGTGAGCACCCGGTGCAGCGTCGCCGCCAACGCGTACACGTCGGTCGGCCGGCCCGCCGAACCCCCGCGGAGCAGCTCCGGGTCGACGAACCCGATGGAAGCCATCGGGGCCATCGAGGTCATCGACGACGATCCGAGCTGGGCGAGCCCGAGGTCGGCGAGCGCCGCCGACCCGTCCGCACGCACCAGCACGTTCCCCGGGCGGATGTCGCGGTGCACGATGCCGGACTCGTGCAGGGCGTGCGCCGCCCGCGCCGCCTGCGCGACCGCACGGATGCGACCGGAACGGTCGAGCGCTGCTGGATCCTCCAGCGAACCCCCCGGACACCACTCCATCGAGTAGAAGAACCGATCCTCGTGCTGGCCGGCGTCGTAGAGGCGCACGAGGTTCGGGTGCGCGACCCGGGCGAAGAGCTTCAGCTCGCGGGTGAACCGGCGGAACGCGGTGTCGTCGCCACCCGCGACGACCTTGACGACCACACGGTCGACGTCGAGGCCGAGCCGCGCCGGCGGCACCGCGAGGTGGAACCGCCCGTGCCCGCCGTCCGCGAGCGGGTCGACCAACTCGTAGTCGGCGATCCTGCCCGCGTCCTGCACCGGTCCTCCTCGGGACGGGCTCCCGATCCGAGCACCGTCCTCGGACATTCTGGCGCGTCCGGCCCGGAACGTGCGTCGCCCACCATGGTGCGGCCTACCCTGGGGCGGTCGTCGACCGGGGGTCGACTCGGGGAGGACAGCATGAAGGTCGAAACGCACCTGCCGCTCGGCAAGGTCGACCCGGGCATCCGGGAGACGGAGAAGCCGGTCGACCTGCCCGGCGTCCCCGCCGACGCGGCGCTCGTGGAACGCCTCGGGTTCGACGGTCTCGTCCTCACCGAGACGAAGGAGGATCCCTACGTCGTCATGGCGCTCGCGGCGTCCTCGACCGAACGGCTGAGCCTCACCACCGCCGTCGCCATGGCATTCCCCCGGAGCCCGACCATCACCGCGATGGCCGCCTGGACCCTGCAGCGCGCCTCGCGCGGCCGGTTCGTGCTCGGCCTCGGCACGCAGGTGAAGGGACACATCGAGCGCCGCTTCGGGATGACCTGGCACAAGCCGGGACCGTGGCTCGAGGACTACGTCGGCGCCGTCCGGGCGGTGTGGGACTGCTGGCAGCACCGCACCCCGCTCGACTTCCACAGCACCCACTACGACCTGACGCTCATGAACCCCCTGTTCGACCCGGGCCCGATCGAACACCCCGACATCCCCGTGCACATCGCCGCCGTGAACCCGCACATGGCACGTGTCGGCGGACGGATCGCCGACGGCGTCCGCCCCCACCCGATCTGCACCCGCCGCTACCTCGCCGAGGTCCTGCAGCCGGCGATCGCGCTCGGCACCGCCGATGCCGGTCGCGCCAACGACGCCGTGTCCGTGGTGGCGAGCCCGCTCATCATCGCCGCGGCGACCGAGGCCGAGCTCGAGGCGCGCGTCAGCAACGTGCGGTCGCGCATCTCGTTCTACGCGTCGACCCGCACCTACCGACCGGTGTTCGACCTGCACGGCTGGGACGACGTCGCCGACGACCTGTCCGTGCTGTCACGGCAGGGACGCTGGGACGACATGGAGCACCGGATCAGCGACGAGATGGTCGAACAGATCGCCGTCATCGGCACCTACGACCAGATCGGCCGCAACGTCGTCGACCGCTACCGGGGGATCTGCGACCGCGTGGAGTTCTCGATCCCGGTGAACGGGCCCGCCGACGCCGAACGCCTCGCGGCCATCGTCGCCGACATGCAGAACGCCGACTGAGCCCCGGGGCGGGAGGGGACGCACCATGCGCCGACCGAAGCGGTTGATCCTGAACGCGTTCTCGATGAACTGCGTGTCCCACATCCAGCAAGGCCTGTGGGTGCGAGACGACACGCGTCAGCTCGAGTACGCCGGGCTTGCGCCGTGGCTCGACCTCGCCCGACTCCTCGAACGGGGCGGGTTCGACACCCTGTTCCTCGCCGACGTGATGGGTCTGTACGACACCTTCCGGGGCAGCGGCGACACCTCGATCCGCGAAGGCATGCAGGTGCCCGCGAACGACCCGATGTTGCTCATCCCGGCGATGGCGTCGGTGACCGAGCACCTCGGGTTCGCGTTCACGGCGTCGGTGTACCAGGCGCACCCCTTCACCTTCGCCCGGCAGTGCTCCACCCTCGACCACCTCACCGGCGGGCGGGTCGGTTGGAACATCGTCACCACCTACCTGCCGAACGCGATGGAGAACCTCGGCCTCGACGACCTCCCCGACCACGACGGGCGGTACGACTTCGCGGACGAGTACCTCGAGGTCGGCTACAAGCTGTGGGAGGGGAGCTGGGAGGAGGACGCCGTCCTCGCCGACCGCACCCGACGCATCTACGCCGACCCGGCGAAGGTCCACCGCATCGACCACGTCGGGCCGAACTTCCGGGTCGCCGGGCCGCACCTGTGCGAGCCGTCCCCGCAACGCACCCCGCTGCTGTTCCAGGCCGGGTCCTCCGACCGTGGGAGGGAGTTCGCCGCCCGCCACGCCGAAGGCGTGTTCGTGATCACCTCCCGCACCGCGCTCGCTGCGGGGACCGGACCGGTGCCCGACATCCGCCGCCGCGCCGCCGCCCTCGGCCGCAACCCCGACGACATCGCCTTCTTCCAGGGGCTCTCGATCGTCGTCGGCGGAACCGAGGCCGAGGCCCGGGCGAAGGAGGCCGCCTACCTCGAACAGCTCTCCACCGACGGCGCGCTCGCCCACCTGAGCGGCGCCCTCGGCGTCGACCTCGGCGCCTACGACCCCGACGCCCCCCTCGAGTCGTTCCGCGGGCAGGCGATGCAGGGCGTCGTGCGGGGGCTGCTCGAGAATGCGCCGTCCGGCACCCGCACCTTCCGGGACCTGATGCGGGCGAACATGGCCGGGCAGTTCCTCACCGGCACACCCGAACAGGTCGCCGACGCACTCGTCGAATGGGGCGAGGCGGGCATCGACGGGTTCAACCTCGTCTACTCGACCACACCGGGCACCTTCGTCGACATCATCGACGGCGTGGTTCCCCTGCTCCGGGAACGCGGCCACCTCGAGGACGGGTACCGGCCGGGGCCGTTGCGCCAGAAGCTGTTCGGCGCACCACGCCTTCCCGACCGTCATCCCGGCGCCGCGTACCGGCGCCGGCCGACGGGTCCCGCCTCGTCCTAACTCCCGGCGGCTCCGTATCCTCGCGGGCATGGGAGCCCCCTGGTCCGCCGCGGTCGAACGGGAAGCGCGCGACCTGCTCACCCCACCGCCGCTCCCCGACACCGTGTTCGCCCGCACCGCGGACGACCCAGGTCTGTTCGAACCGGACGACGTGATCTGGCAGCTCCACGCCGAACGCAGCGGCGTCGTCGGCGGACTCCGGGCGCTGCTGCTGCAGACGCTCCACCCTGTCGCGATGGCCGCCGTGTCGGAGCACTCGGCGTACCGGACCGACCCGTGGGGCCGTCTGCACCGCACCGCGACCTTCCTCGCCGTCACCACGTATGGGACGACGAGCGCAGCGGAGGCGACCATCGCCCGCATCCGGCGGGTGCACGACACGGTCACCGGCATCGCGCCCAACGGGCTCCCCTACCGGGCGAACGATCCGGACCTGCTGGCGTGGGTGCACGCCACCGAGGTCGACAGCTTCCTCGCGGCGGCCCGCCGCTACGGCGAACACCACTACGACCGGGCGGCCGGTGACCGGTACGTCGCCGACATGGCGACCGTCGGCGCCGCACTCGGCGTGATCGACCCGCCCCGCACCGAGGACGACCTCGCCGCGTACCTCCGTGACATCCGCCCGGACCTGCACGCCACCCCCGAGGCCCGGGAAGCGGTCCGGTTCCTCCTGAACCCACCGATGCCGGCCCGACTCCGACCGGCGTACGCCGTCGTCACCGCCGCATCGGTCGGGCTCCTGCCGGGGTGGGCCCGCCGGTCGCTCCTGCTGCCTGCGAGCCCGCTGGCCGACGCGCTCGTCGTCCGACCGGTCACCGTGCAGGTGCTCGACGCCATGCGTCGGATGCTCGGTCCCTCCCCCGCCGTCACCGCCGCCGCAGCCGCCACTGCCCACGCCGGGACCGTCGCGTGACCAGACGCAGCGACCTGCTCGACCGGGCGCTCGAGGCGACCGGGCCGCTCGCCTGGACCCGAGCAGGACGTACCCTCCGTCGACGACTCGGAGCGGCCGCCGACCAGGCGCCCGCCGTGGACCTCACCGGTCGCCGGTACGTGGTCACCGGCAGCACCCGGGGCATCGGGCTCGCGACCGCGACGCACCTAGCCCGGCTCGGCGGTGTGGTCACGGTCGTCGGCCGCGACCCGGATCGCACCGAACGGGCACGCCGGCTCGTCGCCGATGCCACCGGCAACGACGAGATCACCGCCGTCGCCGCGGACCTGACGGACCCCGCCGCGGCCCGACGGCTCGGCGACCTGGTGGGACCGGGCGCACCCCTCTCCGGTATCGTCCACAACGCCGGCGCCGTGCCGCCCCGTGGCGGTGCCACGCCGCCGCTCGGCGCAGCCGTCGGAGCTCACGTCCTCACGGACGCCCTGCAGCACCGCCTCGGGAGCGGAGCGACGATCGTCTGGGTGTCCTCCGGCATGCAGTACCTGGCGGCGTCGCAGCTCGGCGGCCCCTACGCGGCGACCAAGCGGGCCGAGGTGCTCCTCGCCCGCGCGTGGGCACGCCGGCTCGCAGGTCGCGGGGTCGCCGTGCACGCCACCCACCCGGGGCTCGTCGACACCCGGATCGCCGCCGAGCTCCTCGGCCGCCTGCACGAGCCGTTCCGCCCGTTGCTGCGCAGCCCCGGCGAAGCAGCCGAGGACCTCGTCTGGCTCCTCACCGATCCCGATGCGGCCCGGCACAGCGGGGCGTTCTGGCACGACCGGCGCCCACGTGCGACCGACCGGACCCCCGGTGGTCCGGCGCGCGTCGACGACGCGGCCGAAGCGCTCTGGGACGACCTCGAGATCTACCTCGAGGCCGGGGGGCCTCAGGAGAACTCGGGCTCCGTCCACCAAGGGAAGTAGTCCGGCAGGTCCGTCGAGACCTTGCCCGGGAAGGCGGCAGGTCGCTTCTCGAGGAAGGACAGCACGCCCTCCGCCGCCTCGCCCGAGCGTCCGAGGGCCTGCACCCCGCGACTGTCGAGCTTGTGCGCCTCCATCGGGTGATCGGCGCCGAGGAGCCGCCACATCATGTGGCGGATCAACGTGCAGGACAGCGCCGAGGTGTTCTCGGCGATCTCCGCTGCGAGCGCCCGCGCCGTCGGCAACAGGTCCTCGTCGGCCACGACACGACTGACCAGACCACCGTCGAGGGCTTCCTGCGCCGAGAAGACCCGACCGGAGTACGCCCACTCGAGCGCCTGGCTGATGCCCACGAGACGGGGCAGGAACCAGGTCGAACAGGCCTCGGGCACGATGCCGCGACGGCTGAACACGAACCCGAACCGTGCCGACGTCGACGCGATCCGCACATCCATCGGGAGCTGCATCGTCGCCCCGATCCCGACCGCGGCGCCGTTCACCGCCGCGATCACCGGCTTGTTGCACTGGTAGATCCGCAACGTGAGCAGGCCACCGCCGTCACGCTCGACCCCACCGACCTTCTGCGTGTCACCGGTGCGGTCGTAGTTGAACGTGTCGGCGCCCTTCTCGAGGTCGGCGCCCGCGCAGAACCCGCGGCCAGCACCCGTCACGATGATCGCCCGCACCTCGTCGTCGGCGTCCGCGAGGTCGAACGCCGCCATCATCTCCTGCTGCATGCGGACGTTGAACGCGTTCAGGCGTTCCGGGCGGTTCATCGTGATCGTCAACACCCGGTCGCTGACCTCGTACCGGATGGTCTCGAACGTCGGCTCGCTCATCCCGCCCCCTCGTGCTGTCCCGTCGCCGACCCCGGTGGTGGCGACGACCCGGACGGACCGTACCAGCCGTCCCGCGCCGGGCGAGGGCGCGCCGCGGTGACCGCGCCGAGGAGTTCGACCAGGCCGGGCGTGTCGTCCCACCGTTCGAGAGGAACGGCGACCCGTCGACGCCAGTTCGGGCGCTGCACCGTGGTGCCCGGCACGTTCTGCGGGTCGAGGGCCCCCCACCCGTCCTCGACGTTCACCACGACGAACCCCGCGTCGGAACCGGCCTGCACCGCCGTCGCGGCGGCGAGCACCGTTCCGGCGGGCGCGTCCTCGTCGAGATCGAACGACGCAGCGACGGCCGAACGCAGCGCGACGCGGCGGACCCGCTCGTCGGCGGCCTGAGCCGGGTCGATGAGCCCGAGGTCGGCCCGGTCCCCGATATCCGCCCCCGACCAGAACGCCGAGAAGGTCGGCGTGTCGTGGGTGTTCATGGTCGCCACCACCGACGGCGGCGGCGACGGGAACCGCCCCTCGGCGCCGACCCGCCACAGGTCGAACTGGCCGACCGAACAGCCGAGCAGGCCGTGGTCGACCATCGTGACGGTCACCTCCGGCGGGACCGTACCCAGGTTCTCCCCGACCACCGCCGCACCCGCCCGTGCCGCCTCGAGGCAGACGACGGCGAGGAGCTCCTCGATCGGCCCGCGGACGTACACGCCCGACCGCGGGTCGACCCCGTGGGGCACCCAGAACGTGCGCGCCAACCCGAGCACGTGGTCGATGCGCAGCAGCCCTGCGTGTCGTAGGTGATGCCGGATGCAGTCACGCCAGTACCGGTGCCCCTCGGCGCGGGACCGCTCGGGATGCACCGGCGGGAACCCCCAGTCCTGGCCGAGCGGGAAGAAGTCGTCCGGTGGCGCGCCCGCCGACATCCCCTCCACGAACAGGTGCCGCTCCCGCCACACGTCGAACCCGTCGGGGTGGCTGCCGAGGGGGAGGTCGAGGGCGAGGATCTGCCCGCGGGGGCGCACCCGACCGGCGAGCGCGGCGAGGGCCGTGTCGGTGCGCCACTGGACGTACCGGTGGAACCGGACCTCGGCCGGGTCGACGTCGGCGGGCAGCCGGGCCGGCCAACGACGCCAGTCACGCCCGTACCGCACACCCGCGGCCCGGAACCGTGCGTACTCCCCGACCAGCGGGTGAGCGGACTCCCACGCGTCGAGGTCCGCCGAACCGCCCGACGCGAAGAACGCCTCCGCCGCCGCGGCGAGCTGCGGCCGCCGCCAGTCCCACACCGCGGTGTGGTCGACGAGGTCCCCGTCGTCGGTCGGGGCAGCCGCCGCGGTGCCGTCGAGCGGGAGGTAGCCCTCGTTCCAGAAGCGGCGGGACACCGGCGTGTACGGCGAGACCTCGGCCGGGGCGTCGAGGAACGCCGCGAGCAACGGGAGGGTCATCACCACCTGTCCGCCCCGACCGGCGAGCCAGTCGAAGGTCGCCCCGAGGTCGGCGAGATCGCCGATCCCCCGGGTGCGGGAGGTGCGCAGTGCGTACGTCGGGACGAAGACCCCCCAACGGCGTTCCGATCCCGCCGCCGGCCGCCACGCCGTGCGCGGTGCGGCGATCACCGTGGCGACGTCGTCACCGACGTGGAGCCGGTGCACGCCGAAGGGGAGACGACCGGCGGCCCGGACGATCCCCGCAGCGACGACCACGTCGACCCGGTCGCCGGACTCGAGATCGATCCGACCCGCCGCGTCGACGTGCGAGTCCGCACCACCGGCACGGACACCGGCGAGGCGACCGTCCCAGGCGACGAGCACCGGCTCGAGGGGGCGTCGGCCGTCGCGGGCGCGCACCTCGGCCGCGAGGCCGCGGACGTCGTGGGCGCCGTCAAGGTCGAACCCGTACGCCTCGAGCGTGCGGACCAGATCGGTCGTCGACGCCTCGACCCAGGCGCCGGTCGTCGCGTGGTAGCCGCCGAGGACCCCGGCGGCATCGGCGAGCTCCGACAACCCCTCCACGGCGGTGCGACGCCCGCCGGGCTCAGACGTCGAGATAGCGGCTGACGGCGATACCCGACCCGATCGCGCCGATCAGGCAGCCGATCGCCAGCAACGCGGCCATCGTGACCCCGAGCTGGGAGGCTCGCACGACGAACCCCTCGAAGATCCGGAGGCGTTCGTTGCCGTTCAACCCGCGGTCGAACGCGACGTTCAGACCCTGTACGACGCCCATCGCCACGAGCGCGCCGATGACCCCCTGGATGAGGCCCTCGATCATGAACGGCACCCGGATGAACCAGTTCGTGGCACCGACGAGCTTCATCACCTCGATCTCGCGCCGTCGGGCGAACATGGCCATGCGGATCGTGTTGAGGATCAGCATCACCGCGGCGACGAGCAGGGCGGTACCGATGAAGATGATCAGTCGGGTGATCCAAGTCGTCACGTTCTGCATCGTGCGGACCGTCTCGAAGGCGAACACGACCTCACGTACCCCGGCACGGTTCTCGTACTCCTGGCCGAGCGCCTGGATCAGGTCGGCGTCGGTGGTACGCGGCGCGACCCGGAAGCTCGGCGGCATCGCCTCGGCGTCGACCGCCTCGACCATCTCCTTGGACCGCGAGAAGAGCTCCTTGAACTCCTCGTACGCTGCTTCCTTGTCGACGTAGTCGACCGTGTCGACCTCCGGGTTCGCCTCGAGCGCCGTGCGCACGCCGTTGAGCTGCTCGGGCGTGGCGTTCGGGTTCATGAACACGATGAACTCGATGCCGCCCTGCCAGCGGGCGGTCATGTTGCCGACGCCCTGCGCGATGAGGACGGCGGCGCCGAACAGCGACAGCGACACGGCCACGGTCAGCATGGACGCGAGCGTCAGGCTCAGGTTCCGGCGCAGGTTCGACCCGGTCTCCCGGGCGACGTAGGCGAGGTTGATCGACATCAGAGTTCCTCCAGCGACCGGGCGCGTCTACTCGTACACGCCCCGCGACTGGTCGCGGACGATGTGGCCCTTCTCGATCTCGATGACCCGGCGCCGCATCGTGTCGACGACGCCCCGGTCGTGGGTGGCCATGACCACCGTCGTACCGGTCCGGTTGATGCGGTCGAGCAACCGCATGATGCCGACCGCCGTGCCCGGGTCGAGGTTCCCCGTCGGCTCGTCGGCGAGCAGGATCAGGGGGCGGTTCACGAACGCCCGGGCGATCGAGACGCGCTGCTGCTCACCGCCGGAAAGCTCGTCGGGGAAGTTCTCGGACTTCGCCGTCAGGCCGACGAGGTCGAGGATCGCCGGCACCTGCGAACGGATGACGTGGGCGGGGCGACCGATCACCTCGAGGGCGAAGGCGACGTTCTCCGTCACCGTCTTGTTCGGCAGGAGCTTGAAGTCCTGGAACACGCAGCCGATGTTCCGCCGGAGGTACGGGACCTTCCAGCTGTTGAGCCGCGCGATGTCCTTGCCGGCGACGAAGATCTGCCCCTCGGTCGGCTCCTCCGCCTTGTTGAGCAGGCGGATGAAGGTCGACTTGCCCGACCCGGACGTGCCGACGAGGAAGACGAACTCGCCCTTGTCGATG
>Ga0194130_10004306_pt1 | contig 18214 bp, 22 predicted proteins | sample TA2KigsurfametaG_FD_160084 | JGI IMG/M metagenome (GOLD analysis project Ga0194130, IMG submission 160084) | Freshwater microbial communities from Lake Tanganyika, Tanzania - TA2015050 Kigoma 12 surface | ecosystem: Environmental > Aquatic > Freshwater > Lake | place: Tanzania: Lake Tanganyika... | reverse complement strand
GCAGGGCATCCACTGCTTGCCCATCGGATGCGCCCCGGTGCAGTTGAAGTGCTTCCTGGCTGCGTCCTCAGCTTCCGCCCTGGTGGCGTAGACGGCAGGCACCGCAGGGGTGTTGGCCAGGGCAGCGCCTCCCAGCAGGGGAAGAGCGATCATCCCGAGGGCGCCCAGCAGCCGGTGCACGGTTCTGGTCGGAGCACCGCTCGATGAGCGTCGGGGCATGGGGGCGTGCGTCGGGGCTCGACCCAAGCTAGCGCAAGACTCCAGCAACATAAGCCAAGTGGAGTGTTGGTGTCGTCAGATCGCCACCCGTCCTGATTGCATAAAATTTGACTAAATGACCTGTTTGTGGAGGGAGATCGCGTGGATGCTCCGGCCCTGCGGATTGGCCAGGTGGCTGAGGCCACGGGCCTGCCCGTGAAGACGGTGCGCTTCTACTGCGACCAGGGACTGATCGTCACGGTTGCCCGCTCTGCGGGGGGCTACCGGTTGTTCGATCCAGCCGTGGTGGGTGAACTGGGCCTGATTCGTGTTCTGCGAGCCATGGATGTCCCCCTGCCGGAGATCAGACGGATTCTCGATGTGCGCCGCGCCGGCCACTGCAACTGCGGCGCCCTCAAAAGCAGTATTCAGGGGCGCCTCCGCTCGATCGACCAACGCCTGGCTGAGCTGGCAGCCATGAAGGCTGAGCTGAGCCAGCTGCTCAGTTCCTGGGAGGAGTGCGGAGGCCTGAAGTCCGCCTGAGCACGAAAGTGTGACGACAAACCACGCGGGCCAGAGCCGCCTCACCCCGGGCCGAGCAGGGTGCTCAGCGTCACGAAACTGAACCCCTCTTTCTGCAGCACGGGCACCACCGCCTGCAGGGTGCGACGGGTGGCGGCATTGTCTTTCTCGGTGTCGTGCAGAACGACGATCCCGCCAGGGTGGGCGAAGCGCTCCACTGTCCAGCGCTGGACCCGCTCGGGTGGGGCGACACCGAGGCCATCGAGCGGCCAGATCGAGCCCAGCACCGTCCGATAGCCGCGGGAGCGGGCCCACGCCACCATCGGCGGGTGGAACCAGCCTCCACTGGGGCGGAACCAGCGCAGCGGTGCGCTCTGAGCCGCAGCGGCCAGGTCGTTCCTGATCGCCACGGCGGTGTTGTCCAGTTGCCGCAGGAACGCCTCCCGTCCGAGCGTGAGCGACCATTGGTCGCGCTCCATGTGGTTGCCCAGCTCGTGGCCCGCTGCCACAGCCCGGGCCACCATGCCCGGGTGCTTCCGCACCCGCTCGCCAATGGAGAACAACGTGGCGGGGATGGCCAGCTCAGCGAGTTGATCGAGCAGGGCCATCGACCCGGTTCCGGGTTGATCGGCGCCGGAGCTGGGGAAATCGTCGATGGTGAGGGCCAGGACCGGCCGGTCACTGGGACCTTTGAAGGTGACGTCCATTCAAGAGCCGGCCGCTACGGACCCAGGGTCTGCCTTCATGCTGACCCCTGCCGCCGAAAACGTCTGCAGCTTGCGGGTCGGCCCACAGAGGCTCGGAGAGGCGGCAGAACCGCCCTGGCCGCCGGCGCCGGGTCGCGCGCCCCCGGCAGAGTGGAACCCATGCAGACACCGCCCCGGCCCACACCGCGCGAGACCCGGGAGAGCGGTCCTGGTGAGGAGTTCCTCGTCTGCGTCCTTGCAGCGGAAGTGGTTGAGCTGTCGCGCCACGGAAGAAGCCTGAGGACCGGGCGGCATCGAGACGCTTGCAGGATGCGGTCTCCAGCTCCAGCTCCAGTTCCAGATCGCGCTCTCGCGTGGGGAGGTCGTGCTCCTTACGGCCGCTGCCGCCGGGGGCGGCGAGCAGGGCCCGGGGGAAGCATTCCTGGCCCTGATTGAGTCTGTGTATCACAATCCCGCAAGCAAAGCAGGCCGCCGCTCGACTCCTTCTGGAGCATAGCCATGACTGCGATCAACTGATCACGCAGGGCCTCGCCAAGCCCCGCAATCGCCTTGCCATCAAACCGGCCGTAACAATAACAACTTTATTGACAACCACCGTGATCGCAACATCCCAACCCTTCTAAGGTTCTGGATAACATGTTCTCAATGGAGGTCGCTAAAATGTCTAGCATGACCCCACTCGATAGAACCAAGCGGATTCGCTCAGTCAGCATTCAAGGCTTTCGCAGCCTGAAGAGCATTGCGAACCTAGAGCTGCCGCAACTGACGGTACTCATTGGTGCGAATGGCGCAGGAAAGTCAAACGTCATCCGCTTCTTCGAGATGTTGAGCTGGATGCTCAAGTCCAAGAACCTCCAGGAATTTGTGCTTCGCCAGGGTGGAGGAGACGATCAATTCTTCATGGGTGCGCGACAGACGCCACGCATCCATGCCGAGCTTTGCCTGGACACTGAAAATGGCCAGAATGACTATCGGTTTGATTTGAAACACCTCTCAGCCGGTGATACCGTCATGGTAATGAATGAGGCCTATCGAAACTCTGCAAATGATATTTCCACAAAGGCGGAGTGGACTCAGATCGATGCCGTAGGAAAGGAGTCCAGCCTTCTGGAGCAAAAGAACAAGACCGCCAAATCGATTGTTGCCCTGCTGCAGCAGTGCACCACCTACCATTTTCATGACACCTCCATGAAGGCGGCCATCCACAATCGCTGGGATGTCACTGATTCGTTCAGGCTGCGTTCTGACGGAGGCAACCTGGCAGCAGTGCTCTTGGAGCTTCGCAACACTGACGGCAAGCGCTATGAGCTCATCGTTAGGCAAATTTGCAGGGTGCTGCCGGCCTTTAAGGACTTCGTTCTGGAAGAGCAGGCCGGCAAGGTGCTGTTGCGTTGGGTGAGCCGGCAAAGCGACAAAGTCTTCGGCGCGCATCTCACGTCGGATGGATCACTGCGCCTGTTTTACTTGCTGACGCTGCTGAATCTGCCGCCTGACGGGCTACCGGATGTGATGTTCTTCGATGAGCCCGAATTGGGCCTGCACCCCCATGCCATCACCTTGGTGGCTGAGATGTTCAAGCGCTTGGCGAAGAAGCGGCAGATCTTTATCGCCACCCAATCGCCGTACCTAGTGGATTGCTTTGAACTGGAAAATATTATCGTAGCTAGCGCGAACAATGGCGCGACTGTATTGCGCAACCTGCCGCGCGAACAATACCAGGAATGGCTGGACGATGCGTATCTACTCTCCGACATCTGGTTGAAGCAAGCCGTTGGAGGCCTGGAATGATCAGAGTCTGTGTCGTTTGCGAGGGACTGCTCTTCACCAATACTCAGGCGTTTGAGTGGGTCGCAGACGGATGGAATGACGAAGCAAAAGAGGCCCTGGAAGCCGTGGCTCAAGCCTTTGCGACTCCCGAAGAAATAAATGACAGCCAACAGACTGCTCCTTCCAAGCGCATCCTGAGCATCTTCGAAGGCGCCTATTCCAAGACCGAACATGGCCCAATCATCGCCGGAGTCATTGGCATCGATGCCATCCGAGCCAAGTGCCCGGCTTTCCACGAATGGGTGGGCAAGCTGCAAGCATGGGGAAGTGCACCCTGACGTTGTCAAGGACATGAAAGTCGACCGGACGGGTTGTCGAAAGAGATCGAACCCCAAGCAATGCGCATTTGAGAGGGCTGTGTGGTGCGCGCGGAACGCCGGCCCCGCTGAACCCGGCGGCCGGGCGGTGATCGCCGCCCCTACAACCCCCGCACCCCGGACGAGCCTCCGGACGATCCACCAGGGGACACGGCGGGGGCGTTGAGCCGGGGCGCGAGACGCTGGGCGTCCGCCTCCCGTTGCTGCTGCCAGCGCTGGCGGCGGGCCGCCTCCCGGGCGTCCCGGTCGCGGGCGGCCTCCACCTTGGCGGGATAGAGCTCATCGAAAAACTTGCCCAACCCCACCGACACGCTCAACACCCCCTCCATGAACTTCGGGTCGCCCGTGAGCTTGTTCACATCCCGGCCGACGGCGGACCAGCGATCGGTGAGCTTGCGGGCATTCACCAAGGTGGCCTGCAAATCCTCCGTCATCTTGGGGTTGTCGATCCGGGCGGCGACGGCGCGGGCATGGCGCGTCGCCGTCGCCGCCTCCACGCTGGCCTTGTTCAAGTTCGCCAGGATCGGGTCCGCCTTGCGCACCGAGGCGTTCAACTCCTTCACCAGCCGCTGCGCATCCCGCACGAACACCTGCCCATCGCGGGACAGCTTCTCCGTCTCCCCGGCCGTCTTCTCAAACGCCCGCGTGGCGGCCGCCATCTGCGGCACCACCCGCTCGCGCTCCGCCTGGCTCAGCAACCGCTGCACCGTTTCCGTCACCGACTCCAGCGTCGGAGCGGACACCCCCTGCACCTGGCCGCCATCGCACACCTGGCGCCGCGCCTCACAGCCCGGATCCCGTGGCCCCGGCCCGGCGGCCGGCAGCGGCGCGCCGGAACTGAGGAGCGACACCACGGCATCGCCGCCCAAGAGGGAGCTGCTGGCGATCCGCGCCACCACCGGGCGCGGCAACCGCAGCCGGGGGTCGCTGATCTCCAACTTCGCCGCCACCCCCTGATCCGTCACCTTGATGCCGCGCACATTGCCCACCTGCACGCCGCGGTACATCACGGCGGAGCGATCCGCCAGTCCCGCCGCATCAGCAAAGTTGGCCTGGAGCGTCCACACGTCCTGACGCAAAGAGACACCTTTCAACCACAACCACAACCCCACTCCGCCGGCCAGGCCAGCCAGCAGGGAAAATCCCACCAAAGCTTCACGAACACTGCGGCGCATGGGATCTACAACTCGTCGTCAGTGCTCAGCGGGCTGCATTGGCCCGGTCAGACTACCTGTCCGGAACTGCACCACGTAGGGATCGGTGCACTCCCGATACTGATCCGCGCTGCCCATCCAGCGAAAACGTCCGCCGTAGAGCAAGATCACCCGATCGGCGCAGCGCTCGATCGTGCTGTGCACATGGCTCACCACCACGCCGGAGGCATGGGCCAGGCCCGTGGCTTGCACGATCAGGTCCTCAATGCGCGTGCAGGCCACCGGATCCAGCCCCGCCGTGGGCTCATCAAAGAGCAGCAGGGGCACGCCGCCGCGCCGCTCCACCGGGTCCTCGATCAAGGCCCGGGCAAAGCTCACCCGCTTCTGCATGCCACCGCTCAGCTCCCCGGGCAGCCGCTCCTCCGTGCCCTCCAACCCCACCGCCCGCAAGGCCTGCGCCACCCGCTCCCGGATCTCCGCCTCGCTGAGGCGGCTGCGGCGATAGAGCAAAAACCCCACGTTTTCCCGCACCGTCAGGGACGCCAGCAGGGCGGGGTTCTGAAACACCAGCCGCACATCCGGCGGATGGCGCTGATCCAGCCGCAAATAGCGCTGCTCCACCCCCTGCACCCTCACCACCCCGGCGGAGGGCAGCAGCAGGCCCGCCATCAAGCGCAGGATGGTGGATTTGCCTGAACCGGAGGGCCCCACCACCACCAGCCGCTCCCCTGGAGCCACCTCCAGGGCGACCCGATCGAGGATCATCCGCTCGCCCCAGGCCATGGACACGTCGTCGAACGCCACCACGGCGGGCGCCGCCTCCGAACGGGGAGGTTGAGCCGGGTCCAGCACCAGCTCACGACGCGCGGGCGGAAGCGGCTCCAGGGGACCCCCAACGACAGGGACCCATCCTGCCCCTCCCTCCCCCTGCCTACAGTTCAGACAGTCATTTCAGCGTCCGCGCCCCGATCCCTTGCCCGACCGAGGCCCAACCGCGCGCCACCCCCGCCGACAACGCCCCTCCCGTCCCCCCGAGCGTCCCGAATGGGTCGGTCGTGGAGAACGGCGTCAGCAGGATTTGATGAGCTCCTCCCGCCGGGCCGTCCGCTGGCTGCAGCCCGGCCTGGTGGTGAAGCGCTGGATGATCACCTCCGGCCTCGGCCTCGTCATCGCCCTGCTGGGCGCGGCGGTCTGGGCGGATCTGCAACCGATCTACTGGAGCCTGGAATCGATCCGCTGGCTCCTCTCCCAAGTCACCCGGGTGCTGCCCCGGGGCATCACCGGCCCTCTGGTGCTCCTCCTCGGGGGGCTGCTGATCTGGCTGGGCCTCAACCGCAGCTTCGGCTCCATCCAGCAGGCCCTCGCGCCCGAAAAGGACACCCACCTCGTGGATGCCCTCCTCGCCCAGCGACGCCTCAACCGCGGCCCGAACATCGTCGCCATCGGCGGCGGCACCGGCCTGGCCACCCTCCTCAGCGGCCTGAAGCGCTACAGCAGCAACCTCACCGCCATCGTCACCGTGGCGGACGACGGCGGCAGCAGCGGCGTGCTCCGCCGCGAGCTGGGTGTCCAGCCCCCGGGCGACATCCGCAACTGCCTGGTGGCCCTCGCCCGCGAGGAGCCCCTCCTCACCCGCCTTTTTCAATACCGCTTCAAAGCCGGCAGCGGTCTGGAGGGCCACAGCTTCGGCAACCTCTTCCTCTCCGCCCTCACCGCCATCACCGGCAGCCTGGAGGCGGCGATCTCCGCCAGCAGCCGCGTCCTGGCCGTTCAGGGCCAGGTGGTGCCCGCCACCAACGCGGATGTGCGCCTCTGGGCGGAGCTGGAGAACGGCGAGCGCATCGAAGGGGAATCCCGCATCGGTCGGGCCACCAGCCCGATCGTGCGCCTTGGCTGCATCCCCGAGCGCCCGCCGGCCCTGCCGCGAGCCCTGGAGGCCATCGCCCACGCCGATCTGATCGTGCTCGGCCCCGGCAGCCTCTACACCTCCCTGCTCCCCAACCTGCTCGTGCCCGAGCTGGTGGAGGCCATGCGCCGCAGCCGAGCGCCCCGCCTCTACGTCTGCAATCTGATGACCCAGCCGGGAGAGACCGATGGCATGGACGTGAGCGGACACCTGCGGGCGATCGAGGCCCAACTCGCCACCCTCGGCGTGGATGAGCGGTTGTTCAGCGCCGTTCTGGCCCAGGAAGACCTGGGGCGCTCACCCCTGGTGGAGCACTATCGCCGTCGAGGAGCCGAGCCGGTCAGCTGCGATGAGACCGGTCTGCGCACGCAGGGTTATGAAGTGATGCGAGCCGCCCTGCAGGGCACGCGCCCCAGCGCCACCCTGCGCCACGACCCCCGCAGCGTCGCCATCGCGGTGATGCGCTTCTATCGCAAGCACCGCCGGGACAGCTGAGGAATCAATAGGCGTCCTGCATTTCGTAGAAATCAGGCTGCACGTAATCCTTGCGCAGGGGCCAACCCTTCCAGTCCTCCGGCATCAGCAGCCGCTTGGGATGGGGATGGCCGTCATAGACGATGCCGAACATGTCGTAGGTCTCCCGCTCCTGCCAGTCGGCGCCGCGCCAGAGGCCATAGAGGCTGGGCACGGTGACGGAACCGTCGCGAGGAAGAAACACCTTCAGGCGCACCTCCTCCGGCCTCTGATCCACCGCCAGAGCTTGATTGCTGCCAGCGGGGGCGGAAGCCACCGCCACCTTGTCCGCCAGGGCGGCCAGTTTCACCAGGTGGTAGAAGCTGACCAGACGCCCGCCAGGCCCCTCGTCGTAACCGCCCTGGCACTGGAGGTAGTCGAAGCCACAGGCCTTCAGGGCCGTGGCAATCAGAGGCAGGCCCGCCGGCTCGATCGCCAGCACCTCCACGCCGAGATGGTCGGCGGGGAGCACCTCGTGGTCGAACCCCTGACCGCTGAGCCAGGCGCTCACCGGGCCGGGGCTTGGGGGGGTGTCGGGGGTGGCGGCGTCAGCCATGGCGCGGGTCGGCGGCGGTGGGAGGAGGGGGACAGGTGGGTTGAGCGGCGAGCGTCAGCTGGCCTCGCCGGGGGGCGGGGAGGCCGGCTCCAGCAGGGGTTCACTGGTGGTGAGGGTGCCCAGGGGCAGGGCAGCGGCGGCGGCCAGGGCCGCCCGCTGGGTCTCCGCCGAGAGATAGGCGCCCGTGATCTCGGGCTCCACCGGCCGGAGCTGGTGGGGCACCGTGCAAAAGCGGTGGGTGGGCTTCAGGCGATGGCGCTCGGCCACGGACTCATTGCCCACCTTCTTGCGCAGCTTGATCACGGCGTCGAAGATCGCCTCCGGACGGGGCGGGCATCCGGGCAGATACAGATCGACGGGGATCAGCTTGTCGACGCCGCGCACGGCCGTGGTGGAGTCGGCGGAGAACATGCCGCCGGTGATCGTGCACGCCCCCATGGCGATCACGTACTTCGGCTCCGGCATCTGTTCATAAAGGCGCACCAGGGCGGGCGCCATCTTCATCGTCACCGTGCCGGCCACGATCAGGAGATCAGCCTGGCGGGGACTGGAGCGGGGCACCAGGCCAAAACGGTCGAAATCAAACCGGGAGCCGATCAAGGCGGCGAATTCAATGAAACAGCAGGCCGTGCCATAGAGCAGTGGCCAGAGGCTGCTCAATCGCGCCCAGTTGTGCAGGTCATCCAGGCTGGTGAGGATGATGTTCTCCGACAGGTCGGAGGTGACGGTGGGGGCGCCGACAGGGGAGCAGGTGGCGGCGCGCTGATCGCGCAGGGCGGTGACGGACAGGGCCTCAGCGAGGCCGGCGGTGACGGAGGGTGGGGTGGCGGTCATGGGAAATCAACTCCATTCAAGGGCGCCCTTGCGCCAGGCATAGGCCAGCGCCACCACCAGGATGGCGATGAAGACCAGGGCTTCGATGAAGGCCAGCAGCCCCAAGCGATGGAAGGCCACGGCCCAGGGGTAGAGGAAGACGGTCTCCACGTCGAAGACGACGAAGACCAGAGCGAACATGTAATAACGAATGTTGAACTGGATCCAGGCTCCCCCGATCGGTTCCATCCCCGATTCATAGGTGAGCTCTCTCTCCCCCCGCTGGCTCTTCGGCGCCAGCAGCTTGTTTGCCACCAACGCCAGAACCGGAACCGCCGCCGCGATCAGCAGAAAGCCCAGGAAGGCGTCATAGCCGGAGAGCACGAACATCGTTCAGCCCCAAGGTGGGGCGCAGTCTGGCACCTGCTTCCCGCCCTTGGGGCTGCTTACAGTCCACGCAGTCCAACGGCCCCGCCATGAGCAGCCCATCCAGCGCCGAGGGCCCCGCACCGGTGCCCGACATCGCGCCTGAGTCCGGGGACGCTCCGACCCCTCCGCCCCCCGCGGAGGCCGCCCCCGGCGACGCCCCGCCGTCCCCGGATCCCTCCGCCACAAACGACCACGAAACCACCCCCGAGGCCACCCCAGAGGCCGAAGCGGTGGCCGAAGCGGAGGAGGACACCTCCAATCACCGCTTCGAATGCCGCAGCTGCGGCTTTGTCTACGACCCGGCGGAGGGCGTGCGCAAGCTGGGCATCGAGGCGGGCACGCCTTTTGATGCCCTCAATCCCCTCACCTTCCGCTGCCCGGTGTGCCGCAGCCGGGTGGGCGCCTTCCGCGACATCGGCCCCCGCGAGAAGCCCAGCGGCTTCGAGGAGAATCTCAACTTCGGGCTGGGCGTCAACCGTCTGACGCCAGGTCAGAAAAACGTGCTGATCTTCGGAGGCTTCGCCCTGGCGATCGCCTTCTTCCTTTCCCTTTATTCCCTGCGCTGATGGATCGCTCCCGACCCCCCGTTGCCGCCTGGCCGCCGCTGGCCTCCCTGAGCCGCGGCCTGCTCTCGCTGCTGCTGGCCCTGGTGGTGGCCGTCGGACTGCCGGGCTGCGTCACCACCGGCCTGCCCATCGCCGCCGCCAGCCCCTGGCAGGCCGTGCCCCTTGACACCAAGTCGAATCCCCTCGATGTGGCCTTCACCGATCGCCAGCACGGCTTTCTGGTGGGCAGCAACCGGTTGATCATGGAAACCGACGACGGGGGCGCCAGCTGGGAGGAGCGCAGCCTCGCCCTGCCGGAGGAGGACAACTTCCGCCTGATCAGCCTCGATTTCAACGGCAAGGAGGGCTGGATCGTCGGCCAGCCCGGCCTGCTGCTCCACAGCACCGATGGCGGCGCCAACTGGAACCGCCTCTTCCTGGACACCAAGCTCCCCGGCGAGCCCTACCTGATCACGGCCCTGGGCGGCGACACGGCGGAGCTGGCGACCAATGTCGGAGCCATCTACCGCACCAAGGACGGCGGCAAGAGCTGGCAGGCCCTGGTGGGTGACGCCGCCGGCGCCGTGCGCGACCTGCGCCGCGGACCCGATGGCCGCTATGTGAGCGTGAGCAGCCTGGGCAACTTCTTCGCCACCTGGGAGCCCGGCCAGGCCGATTGGTCGGTGCATCCGCGGGTGAGCAGCCAGCGACTCCAGTCGATGGGCTTCCAGCCCGATGGCAATCTCTGGCTCGTGGCCCGGGGCGCCCAGCTGCGCTTCAACGCCGAACCCGGCAATGTGGAGGCCTGGGGGCCGGCGATCATCCCGATCACCAACGGCTACGGCTATCTCGACCTGGCCTGGGATCCGCAAGGCAACCTCTGGACCGGTGGCGGCAGCGGCACCCTGCTCACCAGCCAGGACGGTGGCGCCACCTGGAGCAAGGATCCGGTCGGGGCTCAGCAGCCCACCAACTTCACCCGCCTGGCCATGCTTCCCGATGGCAAGGCCTTCGTGCTCGGCGAGCGGGGCAGCCTGCTGCGCTGGGTGGGCTGAGGGCCCAACTGCGTCCCTGTGTAACCAACTGCCCCCGGAGCGCTCGGGAGCCGACGGCCGCCCCCTAGGATCAGCCCGCTGAATGCTTGTTGCCATGGCTGCCGGCTCTACGGGCGAACGCCCGTTCTTCGAGATCATCACGAGCATCCGCTACTGGGTGATCCATGCGGTCACCCTCCCTGCCATCTTCTTGGCCGGGTTTCTGTTTGTGTCCACGGGTCTGGCTTATGACGCCTTTGGGACCCCTCGTCCCGATGCCTATTTCCAGGCTCAGGAGGAGAAAGCGCCGGTGGTGAGCCAGCGCTATGACGCCAAAGCCTCCCTCGACCAGCGCTTGAAATAAAGCCATGACCCAATCCACCGCCCCCACCACGCCGCGCAATTACCCGATCTTCACGGTGCGCTGGCTCTCTGTTCACGCCCTCGGCATTCCCACGGTGTTTTTCCTGGGAGCCCTGGCCGCCATGCAATTCGTGCGCCGCTGATCCCATGGGCCTTCAACGCAATCCCAACCCCAACAACCTGCCGGTTGAACTCAACCGCACCAGCCTCTATCTGGGGCTGCTGCTGGTGTTCGTGACCGGCGTGTTGTTCACGAGTTACTTCTTCAACTGAGTCCGCAGCGGACGCCTCTGCGTCCCCAGCGCCCAGGATCCCCCTGAGTCACCTCCACGACGCCCTTCCCCTTCAACGCCGCAAGCCATGAGCAGCAAGAAATCCTCCATGCCTGACGGCCGGATCCCCGATCGCCTCCCCGACGGCCGTCCCGCCGTCGCCTGGAAAAGCCGCTGGACCGAAGGCGTCCTTCCCCTCTGGCTTGTGGCCACGGCGGGCGGCATGGCGGTGATCTTCGTGGTGGGCCTCTTCTTCTATGGCTCCTATGTGGCCGTGGGGTCCGCCTGATCCCCGCCGCGACATCCCTTCGCGCCAGCGGACCCCAAGGGGTCCGTTTTTTTGTGGCGCAGGCAATGGAGGTGGCTTGAAGCCAGCGCTTCAGGCCGTCAGGGGCTGGACAGCAGCCCCCGGACATCGTGAACGTGCCTAAGCCGCTCATCGCCCAAGCTGGTCATCCTGCCGCTCCTGATGAGGGGGCCCCGTGCGTCGTTGCCGGCCTCCGGGTGAGAGTGGCGACAGTCGCCGGGTGTCCGCCGGGAGGGCGGGAATGGCGAGAACCACAGACACTGCGGAAACGGCAGAAAAGGCGGCGATCGTGATCGCATGACGCCGGCTCAAGGAGGCGAATCGGGGACCGCTCCATCCTCGGGGATCGAAACGCGTTCGCCTTGCGTCTCACCAACCTGTCTGGCGACAGCGAGCGTGCCACGAGCAGGTGGAGCGGCGGGGGCTGGGGCAGCCGGGGAAATCGGGGGAGAAAAGCCAAGGAGTGAGCCCATGGGACGCATGACCGAGATCTATGATGTACGAGTACATCCGGGTGTCATGAAGACAACACGACTCTTTCGCAACGGCAACTCCCAGGCCGTGCGCATCCCGGCAGAGCTCGCTTATGAGCGCAACGATCTGGAGCTGGAGATCGAGCGCCACGGCGAAGAGCTGCGCATCCGTCCCGCCGGTCGCCCGATCACGGGCGCGTTGGCGGCGCTGGCCTCCTTCTCGCCTTCTTTTCTGTCTGCAGGCCGTGAGCAAGACGAGCAACAGGAGCGCGAGGCGCTTTGAACATCAAACCCCGCTACCTGCTTGATACCAACATCTGCATCTACTTGATGAAACATCAGCCGCCGCAGGTGGTGGAGCGCTTCCGCTCTTGCAAGGTCGGCGAGGTGACCGTTTCTGCGATCACGGCCGCAGAGCTGGAATACGGAGTTCTGGCCTCCGAAGCCGATCAGGAGCGCAACAGCGCCGCCCTGGCTGCCTTTTTTTTGGAGGTGCCGGTGGCACCGTTCAACCGAGACGCGGCCCGTTTTTATGGAGCCGTGAGACTGGCAAGCCGTGAGAGACGACGCGACGCCCTCGACAAACTGATCGCCGCCCAAGCCCTGGCCTTGGGGGTCACCCTCGTCACCAACAACCCTCGTGATTTCATGGCCTACCCGGGCCTGAGGATTGAGAACTGGGTGGCCTGACACAGGGCTGCATGACCGTAAAGATGACGGCGAAACCAGTACCCAGTTCTTCCATCCCCACGATTGGTGGCCTGGATCCCGTTGCGAGGGAGGAACAAGCCCACGACATCCCTTGGCAGCGGACGCGACGCATCCACTGATAGCGCTTCTTTTTGTCCCATCTTTGGGCCATTGCACGAACCAATTTCTGCCTCTGCCCAACGATGGGTGCTTCATTCCACTGCGACTACAACTGGGGCCTCCCAGCCAAGACCTCCGCCACCGCCTCCGGCTTCAGCCGCCGATCCTCCCCCGCCTCGCCGCGCAGGTCCTTGAGCACGACAACGCCCTCGGCCGCCTCGCTGTCGCCGATCACGGCCGCCCAAGGGGCGCCGCTGCGATCCGCCCGCTTGAACTGCTTGCCGAAGGCCGCCCCGCTCAGGTCGAGTTCCACCGCCAGGCCCGCCAGGCGCCAGTTGCGGGTGAGGGCCAACGCCCAGGCCTCGGCGGCCTCGCCTCGGTTCACGACATACAGATCAGGCGGCGGCGAGTTGGCGGGAATTGTCTGCCGCTGGGCCAGGAGCAACACCAGCCGCTCCAACCCCAAGGCCCAACCCACCGCTGGCGTGGCCGGTCCGCCCAGCTGCTCCACCAGCCCGTCGTAGCGGCCGCCGCCGCACACCGTGGCTTGGGCGCCGAGATGGGTGCTGGTGATCTCGAAGGCGGTGTGGCTGTAGTAGTCGAGGCCGCGCACCAGGCAGGGATTGATCCGGAAGGGGATCTCCAACGCCTCCAGGCCCTGGCGCACGCGGGAGAAGCGCTCGTGGCTCTCGCCACTCAGGGCATCGCCCAGCTGGGGCGCTCCCGCCAGCAGGGCCTGGGTGCCGGCGTCCTTGGAATCGAGCACCCGCAGGGGATTGGTGTGCACCCGGTTGCGGGAGTCGGGATCGAGCTCCTCCAGATGGGCCTCCAGCCAGCGCACCAGCTCAGCCCGGTAGCGGGCGCGATCCTCGCCGGTGCCGAGGGTGTTGAGCTCCAGGGTGAGCTCGTCGAGGCCCAGGGCCTCCAGCAGATCCCAGGCGATGGCGATGGCTTCCACATCGGCGCGGGCCTCGCCGATCCCGAGCAGTTCCAGGCCGATCTGGTGAAACTGGCGCTGGCGCCCCTTCTGGGGACGCTCGTAGCGAAACATCGGCCCGCCATACCACAACCGTTGCGGACCCTGACCCAGCAGGCTGTGCTGAATCACCGCCCGCACCACCGACGCCGTGCCCTCCGGCCGCAGCGTGCAAGCGCGCTCGCCGCGATCGAGAAAGCTGTACATCTCCTTGCCCACCACATCGGTGGCCTCGCCGATGCCTCGGGCGAAGAGTTCCGTGGCCTCCAACAGGGGCGTGCGAATCTCCCGCACGCCAGCCCGGCGGAACTGCTCGCGAGCCACGGCTTCGAGGTGCTGCCACAGGGCGATCTGCTCGGGCAGCAGATCCACCATCCCCCTCAGGCTCTGGAGGGTTTCCGCCATCGACTCACTCGCGACACCAACCCACTGTGCCCAACCGCCCGTGGCGACTCAGCAGGCCGCGTTCGCCAGCCGCTCCCGGAAGTAGGCAATCGTGGGTTCCAGCCCCTGCTCCAGGGTGACCTTCGGCTCCCAGCCCAGTTCCTGGCGGGCCAGATCGATCACCGGCTGGCGTTGCAGGGGATCGTCCTGGGGCAAGGGGCGGGTGGTGAGCTCCAGGGAGGGATTGATGCGATCGCGCACCAGCTCCGCCAATTGACGGATGGTGAATTCACCGGGATTGCCGATGTTGATCGGGCCGGTATTGGCTCCATTCATCAATCGGATCATCCCCTCGATCAGATCATCCACGTAACAGAACGAACGGGTCTGGCTGCCATCGCCATACAGAGTGAGCGGCTGTCCCTGGAGGGCTTGAACGATGAAGTTGCTCACCACACGGCCATCATCCGGCAACATGCGCGGACCGTAGGTGTTGAAGATGCGCATCACGCGGATTTCGGTGTTGTGCATCCGCTGATAGTCGAAACAGAGGGTTTCGGCGATGCGCTTGCCCTCGTCATAACAGGAGCGAATGCCGATGGTGTTCACGCAACCGCGATAGGATTCGGGCTGGGGATGCACCTCTGGATCGCCGTACACCTCACTGGTGCTCGCCAGCAGCAGGCGCGCTCCCACCCGCCGTGCCAGACCGAGCATGTTGTAGGTGCCCAGGAAACTGGTTTTCGCCGTTTTGATGGGGTTGAACTGATAGTGCACCGGCGAGGCGGGGCAGGCCAGATGCCAGATCCGATCGACTTCCAAACGGATCGGATCGGTGACGTCGTGGCGAATCAGCTCAAAGTTCGGATGGCCCAGCCAGTGGCGGATGTTGTCCTTGCGGCCGGTGAAGTAGTTGTCGAGACAGATCACCTCCTCGCCTGCATGCATCAGGCGATCGATCAGATGGGAGCCGAGAAAGCCGGCGCCGCCGGTGACGAGATTGCGGGTGGTCATGCTCAACCCTCCCCAACGCGCCAGACATTCAGACCGGACGCCCGCGCCGCCACGGGATCCGCCACCGCGCGAGCATCGAACAGCCAGGCTGGCCGTCGCATCACCGCGTGCAGGGCCTGCCAGTCGAGCTGGCGATAATCCTTCCACTCCGTCAGTATCAACACCGCGTCCGCCCCGCGGGCGGCCTCCAGGGGGGAAGCCTCATGGGTCCAGGTGCCTTCGCCACCCAAGGGGATTCCCATCCGAGCCTGATCGGGTGTCACCGGGGCTTTCTCCAGATCTCGTGCCATCTGGCCCGCCTCCACCTTCGGATCCACAATCGCCAGCTGGGCACCCTCCTCGATCAAATCGCGACAGATGCGGATGGCGGGAGCCTCGCGGGTGTCATTGGTGTCCGCCTTGAAGGCAAAGCCGAGCACGGCGATCCGCTTGCCACTCACCGTGCCGAAGAGGCTGTTGACCACCAGGCGGGCGATCCGCTGCTGCTGCCAGGTGTTCAGCGTCACCACGCTCTCCCAATAGCTGGCCGCCTCTTCCAGTCCGTAGTGGCGGCAGAGGTAGACCAGGTTGAGGATGTCTTTCTGGAAACAGCTGCCGCCATAGCCCGGACCGGCCTGCAGAAACTTCGGGCCGATGCGGGAGTCGGTGCCGATGGCCCGCGCCACCTCCCGCACATCGGCACCGGTGGCCTCACAGAGGGAGGCGATGGCATTGATCGAGGAGATCCGCTGGGCCAGGAAGGCATTGGCCGTCAGCTTGGACAGCTCGCTGCTCCAGAGGTTGGTGCGCAGGATGCGTTCCGCTGGCACCCAGTGGCCATACACCGCGGCCAGCGCCTCGATGGCGGCCGCGTCCTCACCACCGATCAACACCCGATCGGGCGATTCCAGATCAGCGATGGCCGTTCCCTCCGCCAGAAACTCCGGATTGGAGAGCACGGAGAACGTTTTGCTGCCGCCGGTGTCGCCTTGGGCGGCGGCCAGAATGGCCTTCACCGCCTCTGCTGTGCGCACGGGCAAGGTGCTTTTTTCCACCACAATGGTGTGGCCATTGGCAGCGGCGGCCACCTGCCGGGCGGAGGCTTCGATCCAGCGGAGGTCACTGGCCTGACCCGCGCCAACACCGCGCGTTTTGGTCGGCGTGTTCACCGAGAGGAAAATCATGTCCGCCTCGGCGATGGCCTGATTCACTTCCGTGGTGAAGTGAAGATTGCGGGAGCGGGCACGTCCAACAACCGCATCCAATCCAGGCTCATAAACAGGCAAACACGACAGGTCGTGATGGTTCCAAGCCGATATTCGCTCCTCATTTAAATCCACGACTGTAACTTTAATATCTGGGCAACGATCGGCAATCACCGCCATCGTTGGCCCGCCGACATAGCCAGCTCCTATGCAACAGATGGAGCGCACTGGCGGGTGGGACGGCATTGTTACGCATTGAAACCCGGCTACATTACAACGTTTGGCCGCCAACAAGAATTGGTCGGCTCAGAAAGCGGCTCCCAACCGCCGCCGACGGGGTCGCGGGAGACCCGTCGCGGGAACCTTTCGCTGGCAGCTCGCAGGCAGCGCTCCCTTCTGTCCGCCGCCGATGGCAAGCGTAAAATTGCCCCAAAACTCCAAGGCACACCTGACACTTGGCCAATTTACTGCTCACTGGCGGCGGAGGATTCATCGGCAGCCATTGCACGCTCTGCCTGTTGGTGGAGGGTCACGATGTGGTGGTGCTGGACAGCTTCGTCAACAGCGACCTGGAGGCCCTGCGTCGGGTGGCCCACCTGGCTGGCTTGTCGCCGATGAAGAGCAGCGGATTCGGACTCTGGTCCGCCCGGGGGAAGGAAGGGAGTCTGACCGTGATTCAGGGAGATGTGCGACGGCCGGCCGACGTGGAACGGGCCATGAGCCTGCGGCCCGTCCATGCCGTGTTGCACTTCGCGGGCCTCAAAGCCCTCGCCGAATCGATCCATGAGCCTCTCCTCTACTGGGATGTCAACGTGCATGGCAGCCGCTGCCTCCTGGAGGCCATGCGGGCGCACGGGTGCCGCACGCTCATCTTCAGCAGCAGCGCCACCCTTTACGGCTATCCCGCCAGCCTGCCGATCCGCGAGACCGCGCCGGTGCAACCGCTCCATCCCTATGGCCACACCAAAGCAGCCGTCGAGCAATTGCTCGCGGATCTGGCGGCCAGCGAAGGGGGATGGCGCATCGCCCGCCTGCGTTATTTCAACCCGGTGGGAGCCCATCCCAGCGGTCGCATCGGCGAAGATCCCCGCGGCGTTCCCACCAACCTCTTCCCGTTGATCGGTCAGGTGGCCATGGGCCAAAGGGAGGCGCTCGCGATCTACGGCACCGACTGGCCCACAGCGGACGGCAGCGGTGTGCGGGATTTCATCCACGTCATGGACCTGGCCGAGGGCCATCAATGCGCCCTCAACCACCTGCTCGCCAGCGAGTCCGATCTCCTGCTCACCCTCAACCTCGGAACTGGCCAGGGGGTTTCTGTGATGGAGATGGTGCGGACCTATGCCGAGGTCAGCGGTCGCCCCATCCCTCAGCGGGTGTTGCCCCGACGGGAGGGCGACACCGCCTCCAGCGTGGCGGACGCCTCCCTGGCGCTGGAGATCCTGGGCTGGCGCACCCGCCGCACGCTGGCAGACATCTGCCGGGATGGCTGGCGCTGGCACTCCAGCCAGCCGCGAGGCTACGGCCGTGAAGCCCCCCTTACGCCTCCACCGCGTCCAACAGATCCTGAAGCCGCTGGCGAAAATCACCCTTTGGCATCCCGCCCTTGAGTTCGCCGTGCACGACGAAGTCAGCGTGCACGTCACGGACCACCAGATAGGTGGGCCAACCCATCCCCTCCTTGGTGGGGTACTGGGCCAGCAACACCTTGCGATACAGCCGGTAGGTCTCCGTGTCCTGAAGCATCACACTGACAAACTCCAGGCCCAGCTCCTCAGCCACCTTGGCGTCGTAATGGCTCATGCGGTGGCAGGTACCACAATCCTCGGAACTGAACTTGAGCACGGTGAGGCTGGCCATGGGGTGGCGAATCGTCCGGAAGGGCCTGATCGTAGGCAGCTTCGCGAGCG
>Ga0194130_10004303_pt1 | contig 18219 bp, 13 predicted proteins | sample TA2KigsurfametaG_FD_160084 | JGI IMG/M metagenome (GOLD analysis project Ga0194130, IMG submission 160084) | Freshwater microbial communities from Lake Tanganyika, Tanzania - TA2015050 Kigoma 12 surface | ecosystem: Environmental > Aquatic > Freshwater > Lake | place: Tanzania: Lake Tanganyika... | reverse complement strand
GAATACAAGGAGAAGATGATGGCACAACGGATTGCATATGTAACAGGTGGTATGGGCGGAATTGGCACGGCGATTTGTCAGCGCCTATCTAAGGGTGGATTTAAGGTGATCGCTGGCTGCGGCCCAAACTCACCCCGAAAGGATCGCTGGATTGGTGAGCAAAAAGCCCTAGGATATGAGTTCATTGCGTCTGAAGGCAATGTATCCGATTGGGAAAGCACCAAAGCAGCTTTTGAAAAGGTCAAAGCCGAAGTTGGTCGCGTTGATGTGTTGGTGAACAACGCCGGTATCACCCGGGATAGCGTATTTCGGAAGTTGACCCCCGAGGATTGGAAGGCGGTGATCGATACCAACCTCAATTCACTCTTTAATGTGACCAAGCAAGTCATTGACAGCATGGTCGATAACGGCTGGGGCCGGATTATTAATATCTCCTCAGTCAATGGTCAGAAAGGACAGTTTGGCCAAACCAACTATTCCACCGCCAAAGCTGGATTACACGGCTTCACCATGGCGCTCGCCCAAGAGGTTGCCAGTAAGGGCGTGACCGTCAATACCGTCTCCCCAGGCTATATTGCAACCGATATGGTCAAAGCGATTCGGGAGGATGTACTCGAGAAGATCATTGGCACCATCCCGGTGAAGCGTCTTGGAACCCCCGATGAGATTGCCTCGATTTGTGCATGGATTGCCTCGGACGATGGTGCTTTCTCCACTGGCGCAGACTTCTCGCTCAATGGAGGGATTCATACAGGCTAAACTAAGGGGAAATTCTGCATTGCAACAACGAGCAAGGGAATAACCATGGCTACACGAACTAGACGGGCTGGCGATGAGCGCCTCATCAAGAAGTACCCCAATCGGCGTCTTTACGATACCCAAACGAGTACCTATGTGACCCTCGCTGACATTAAAGAATTGGTAATGGCATCGGAGAGCTTTAAGGTGCTCGATGCCAAAACGGACGAAGATCTGACCCGCAGTATTCTTTTGCAGATCATTCTTGAGGAAGAGGCCTGCGGGATGCCAATTTTCTCTACCCAAATGCTCCAGCAAATGATCCGTTTTTATGGACACTCGATGCAAGGTTTAATGGGTAACCATTTAGAGCGCACCATGCAATCGTTTATGGATATGCAACAGCAATTAACCGAACAATCCAAATCTTTGACTGGTGGGGGTACAGAAGCCTGGACCCAAATGATGAACTTGCAAAATCCGTTTATGCAAAATCTGATGACAAACTACATGGATCAGAGTAAAGACTTATTCCTTAAAATGCAGGAGCAAATGCAAGGTTCGAACCAACTCTTTACTGGTTTTCCATTCAAAGGTAAATCCGATTCATCGGGTTCCAATTCTTAAGTGCCAGACGCTGAGCGAACTCAATAATTAAATTCAAGATCGGGCGTTATTTGTGGTTGCAAAAGTCGGATTTGTTTCATTAGGTTGTCCCAAAGCATTGGTTGATTCGGAACTGATCTTGACCCAATTAAGTGCCGAAGGGTATGAGACCGCAAAAGACTATGCAGGGGCCGATCTGGTGATTGTGAACACCTGCGGTTTTATTGATTCAGCAGTCGAGGAAAGTTTAGCGGCGATCGGTGAGGCGCTCACTGAAAACGGCAAGGTGATTGTGACCGGATGCCTAGGTGCCAAGAAGAATGCCGATGGCAGTGATCTGATTACGAGTATTCATCCTAAAGTATTGGCAGTAACCGGACCGCACGCAACGGCGGAAGTCTTGCAAGCCGTGCATACCCATTTGCCTAAACCGCATGACCCATTTTTAGATCTTGTTCCCCCAGCGGGTATCAAGCTAACGCCGAAGCATTACGCCTATCTCAAAATCTCCGAGGGTTGCAATCATCGGTGTAGCTTTTGCATTATTCCCAGTATGCGAGGTGATTTGGTATCGCGCCCCATTGGCGATGTATTGCAAGAAGCCCAAAAACTTTTTGAGTCGGGAGTGAAGGAGCTTTTGGTGGTTTCACAGGATACCAGTGCCTATGGCGTTGATATTCAGTACCGTACCGGCTTTTGGGATGGTAAGCCGATCAAGACGCGCTTGTATGATTTGGCACTTGCACTGCATGAACTCGCCCTAACGCATCAAGCCTGGGTGCGCATGCACTATGTCTATCCCTATCCCCATGTGGATCAGATTTTGCCCATCATGGCGCAATTTAAGGATGAGGGATTTGGGCTCTTACCGTATTTGGATATTCCGTTTCAGCATGCACACCCGGATGTACTAAAGCGCATGAAACGACCTGCGAGCGGAGAAAAAAATCTGGATCGTATTGCTGCATGGCGAGCGATTTGTCCCGATCTTGTGATTCGTAGTACGTTTATTGCCGGATTCCCTGGCGAAACCGAAGACGAGTTTTCAGCCTTACTGCAATTTATGGAAGAGGCGCAAATTGATCGAGCCGGGTGCTTTGCCTATTCACCGGTGGAGGGCGCCACGGCCAATGAGCTCGACCACCCCGTGCCTGAGCCCCTTCGTGAGGAGCGACGCTCCCGCTTCATGGCGCTCGCCGAGGAGCAATCGAGCCGGCGCTTACGGCGATTAGTCGACCAACGCATTCGGGTATTAGTTGACCATGTGACCCCTGAGGGTGGAATCGGTCGGAGTGCGGCCGATGCCCCAGAAATTGATGGGATTGTAAAAATCTTGCCACCCAGTAAGCCTTCCAAGCGCTTCCGGGTTGGGGAGTTTGTGAGGGCTACGGTCCTAGAAACTCAAGGGCATGATCTGATTGTGGAAGTCTAGATAATTCGTAATGAATGAGTAATACTTGGGTAGATAATTGAAAGTATCGGTTGATTGGCTAATTTGCAAAGAGGGGAAAAATGATGAGTCGTGAAGTCGTGGTTTTAAGTGCAGCGCGTTCTGCAATTGGAAGTTATGGTGGCAGTCTCAGTGGCATGGAGCCATCGGAGTTGGCTGGCGTTGTCATGAAAGAGGCGGTTGCCCGATCTGGGGCGGATCCTGCCAAGATTAACTACGTAACGGTCGGCAATACCATGCCAACCGATTCACGCTACGCCTATGTGGCTCGTGTGGCGGCCATTCAAGCGGGACTGCCGATGGACTCGGTCGCGATGGCTGTTAATCGTCTGTGCAGTTCTGGACTACAAGCGATTGTGACCACTGCGCAGGGCATCATGCTCAACGACTATGACTATGGAGTTGGTGGTGGTGTGGAAGTGATGTCGCGCGCCATGTATGGAGCCACAGCGATGCGTAATGGAGCACGCATGGGCGATACGAAGATGATTGACCTCATGGTTGCTGTACTCACCGACCCCTTTGGTGTTGGCCATATGGGGATCACGGCAGAGAACTTGGCTGAGAAATGGAAGATCACGCGCGAAGATCAAGATGCCTTTGCAGTGGAGTCGCATCGCCGTGCTGCTGCTGCGATCAAAGAAGGCCGCTTTAAATCCCAAATCGTACCGATTACATTAAAAACCCGAAAGGGCGATGTGGTGTTTGATACCGATGAGCATTGCAAACCGGATACCACCATGGAGACCTTAGGAAAAATGAAGCCCGCCTTCAAAAAAGAGGGTGGCACAGTAACCGCAGGAAATGCATCGGGTGTCAACGATGGTGCCGCCTTCATGGTTTTAGCAGCAGCCGATGTTGCTGCTAAAACAGGCCAAAAACCGATTGCGCGTTTGGTTTCTTATGCAGTGGCTGGTGTTCCTAATCACATTATGGGCGAGGGCCCAATCCCCGCAACCAAGATTGCCTTGCAACGTGCTGGATTGACGCTAGACAAGATGGATGTGATTGAATCCAATGAGGCCTTTGCTGCTCAAGCGATTGCGGTGACCAAAGGGTTGGGCTTGGATCCAGCAAAGACCAACGTTAACGGTGGTGCGGTTGCACTCGGTCACCCAGTGGGTTGTACGGGTGCTGCGATTGCCACAAAGGCTATTTTTGAGTTACACCGCACCAATGGTAAGTATTGCTTAGTGACCATGTGTATTGGTGGTGGTCAAGGCATTGCCGCGGTATTTGAGAAGCTCTAAGCCTTAGAGCAGTTCGAGGACTGCATCTAAGCCGACGTTGTCTAAAGCGACGTCGGCTTTTTCTTTAACAATGGCCTTAGCGCGATAGGCAACGCTTAAACCACAATCGGCCATCATCAATAGATCATTGGCGCCATCACCGATCACGATCGCAGAGCGCTTATTGAGATCAAAACGTGCGCATGCAGCTTCCACAAAACGATTCTTGGCAACGCCATCCACAATATCGCCCAAGACCTGACCAGTGAGTTGATCACCCGTAATCTCCAGTTGATTAGAATGGGTTTCGCACAGGGAAAGGCGTTCTTGCATGCGATCGGTGAAGAATGTGAAACCACCAGAGACCAAAAGCGTGTGCATATCTCGTTCATGGGCACCGCCAATCAGTAACTCCACCCCTGGATTAAGTTGTAAGCGTTCCTTATAAACCGCATGCAAGGCCGAGATGGGTACACCCTCTAATAAGGCGACGCGCCTTCGCAGACTCTCCGCAAAATTTGGAATCTCACCTCGCATCGTAGCCGCAGTAATTTCTGCAACCGCTGCTTTCTTACCAACAAAATCCGCAATCTCATCAATGCACTCAATATTGATCAGGGTCGAGTCCATATCCATGGCTAAGACCTTGAGTGCAGTGGAATCAAAACCAGCCGGCAGAATCGCTAGATCGCAACCGCGCTCAGAGCAATACTGGCGCAGACCATTGCGTTCGAATGCTTCAATCTCGCGCATCAATAAAAATCGTCCAGCACGATGTTGAAAGCCGATTCTTAATGTTTGCAAGGCACGCTCTAGGCCAGAGATCAATTGGGGATCGGCCGCTTTTGATCCGAGGACCTGCAAGCTTGGGTATGGGTTCGATGCGGTGGTCATCATGGATAAATTATGCCTAAGCCGTTGATGAGAGCGCAGGGGTCGGAAATGCATGAGCGGAAGTAACCAAAGCGGTGCTTAAGAGTTTCATGAGCTGCCGAATTGCCTCGATGCGCTGCTCAAGTTGATCAAACGAGGATCCTTTAGTAGGTAAGTATTTAATCCGATCTTGACCATTGAGTTGCACTTGGGGATTGGATTGCACCAAGCGAATCAATTTCACAGGATCTAAGGGGGGATGTGCAATAAAGGTTACCTGAATACCATTTGGACTCGCATCCATTTTCTGGATTCCATACAAGACCATTTCAAGGCGCAGGCGATGGGTTTCATAAAATGCTTTTGCAGGATCGGGTAAATTTCCAAAGCGATCGACGAGCTCTTCGCGTAACTGACTTAAGCCATCAAAGTCCTCACAGCTAGCAAAGCGTTTATACAACGATAGGCGCTCGTGAACATCGGGACAGTAATCGGCGGGTAAGAGAGCAGGTGCACCTAAATTGACATCGGTTATCGCTTGCATTGGAGAGAGCAGATCGGGCTCTTTGCCACTGCGCAATGACTTGACGGCACGATTGAGCATCTCGGTATACAACTGAAACCCAATCTCATGAATCTCCCCCGATTGTTTATCACCCAAAACCTCGCCAGCCCCCCGAATCTCTAAATCGTGCATGGCCAGATAAAAACCAGAGCCCAGTTCTTCCATTGCCACAATCGCATCTAAGCGTAAATTCGCTTGCTTGGTGAGGGCATCTGGATCGGGTACCAAGAGATATGCATAGGCTTGATGGTGCGAGCGGCCCACCCGACCACGCAACTGGTGCAGCTGAGCTAAACCAAACTTATCAGCGCGGTGCATGATGATGGTATTGGCGGTTGGTACGTCGATGCCGGTCTCAATAATGGTGGTACAAAGCAGGACATTGCTACGCTGGGTCACAAAATCACGCATCACCGCCTCAAGTTCACGTTCGTGCATTTGACCGTGTGCGACAGCAATTCGGGCTTCAGGTAGGAGTATTTGCAGAGCTTGCTTGCGATTTTGAATGGTCTCCACTTCATTGTGCAAGAAATACACCTGACCACCGCGCTTGATCTCACGCAGGACTGCTTCACGGATCACGCCATCGCTCTCTCGTCGCACAAAGGTCTTAATGGCTAGACGTTTCTGAGGGGCGGTAGCGATGACCGAGAACTCACGCAAACCCTCCAGCGCCATACCCAAAGTGCGCGGTATTGGGGTGGCGGTGAGTGTCAAGATATCCACCTCAGCACGCAGTGCCTTCAAGGCATCTTTCTGACGCACCCCAAAGCGATGCTCTTCATCAACAATCACTAAACCAAGGCGAGCAAATTGCGTTTCTTTAGATAGGAGCTTATGGGTACCAATCACAATATCAGCATCACCCGCAGCAATCGCAGCCAATGCGGTACTAATTTCCTTAGCGGTCTTAAAGCGCGAGAGCTCGACAATGCGCACAGGCCAAGCAGCAAAGCGATCCTTCCAGGTGGCGGCATGTTGCTCCGCTAAGAGGGTGGTTGGAGCCAGAATAGCCACTTGCTTGCCACCCATGACCGCAATAAAGCTCGCGCGCAGTGCCACTTCGGTTTTACCAAAGCCGACATCACCGCAAACCAAGCGATCCATCGGCTTGCCACTGGTCATATCACCAATCACTGCAGCAATGGCATTGGCTTGATCGGGGGTCTCCTCAAAACCAAAACTTTCCGAGAATGCCGCATAGTCATGCGCTGAGAACTCAAAAGCATGACCTTTGCGGATTGCTCGTGCCGCATACAGATTGAGAAGTTCTGCTGCCGTATCCCGAATTTGCTGAGCAGCCTTACGTTTGGCTTTATCCCACTGACCAGACCCCAGTTGATGCAAAGGTGCTGAATCGGGATCGGCTCCTGCATAGCGCGTCACCTGATGCAATTGTTGAACGGGTACATACAAAGTTGCATCATGTGCGTAGACGAGATGCAAGAACTCCTCGAAGGCGGGCGCTTCTTTGGGACCTGCCATATTCAGTAATACCAAACCTTGGTAACGACCAATGCCATGTTCAACATGAACTACGGGGTCGCCCACTTTGAGCTCGGATAAATCTTTAAAGAGGGTATCGGGATCGGTGTTACTGGTTTCTTTACTACGACGCTGACGTGCTGTTTGAGTAAAGAGCTCAGCCTCGGTAATGAGGAGTAATTGCTGCGATTGCCACACAAATCCATTAAAGAGTGGCGATACGCAATACCCAAAACATTCATTGCCTTTCATAAAATCAGCAATGGTGTTTGCGTTCTGTGGATGCAAAGCAAATACCACATCCTCAGAAGCCCCGAGATTACTTTCCTCAATCAGTTGCCGAATGGATTCAAGCCGTCCCGCACTCTCAGCGCAAATTAGTACACGCCATTCATTTTGTGCAACCAGCTGACGTAAGCGTTTTAAGGGATCTGCATCGCGTCGATGAACGGCAACATCTGGCAATGGCGTAAAAACCGGTTCTGTGCTCGAATCTAAAATGGTTTGTGACTGAAGGACAAAGCGTGGATACGGCTTCGCAATCGTATAAAACTGCTCTAAGCTCAAAAATAAATCGTGGGGCTTGAGAACCGGGCGCTCGAGATCGTGCTTGAGAAAATCGTAGCGTTGCTCGGTATCTTTCCAAAACTGCGTGATGCTGGTTTCAATATCGCCGACATAACCCACACATATTGCATGGTGATGATCGGATTCATTGCTACGTACAAAGTAATCGAAGATCGTTGTGGTTTCGTCAAAAAAGAGTGGGAGATAGGATTCAATTCCTGCCGTCGGAATTCCAGTGCTGACATCTTTATAGATCGCACAACGCGTGGGGTCCCCTTCAAAATACTCGCGCCAGCGTCCTCGAAAGGCGGTACGTGAGACCTCATCGAACGGAAACTCATGACCTGGAAGCAAGCGGATTTCTTTAACGGGATACAAACTACGTTGGGTGTCTGGATCAAAGGCGCGAATATGTTCAATCTCATCGCCAAAGAGATCGAGTCGATAGGGTAGGGATGAGCCCATCGGGAACAAATCAATCAAGCCACCGCGGATGCTGTATTCACCGGGGCGCATTACTGCGCTCACAGGGTCGTAACCTGCTTGTTGCAATTGCAAACGGAGCGCCTCTTCATTTAAGCGTTCCCCTTGGCGAAAGAAAAAAGTATGAGCAGATAAAAATGCGGGTGGCGCGAGGCGTTGTAAGGCTGTGGTTACTGGCATCAAAATGAGATCGCAGGTGCCATTTTGCATTTCGTAGAGCGTTGCTAAGCGCTCTGAGATTAAATCTTGGTGCGGCGAGAAATGATCGTAGGGCAAGATCTCCCAATCCGGCAGTAAACGAATACGCAATTGCGGAGCAAAGCTCGGAATCTCTTCCAACAATCTCTGGGCATCGGTTGCACTAGCGCAAAACACCACAAACTGGCTGTAGTGCACGCGGTAGGCGATTGCCATTTGTGCAAGGAGTGCTGCATCTGCGGAGCCAACCACGGAATCGAAGGTAAAGCGTTGCCCCGCCCGCAGCACGGGAATAGGGGGTGTAAGTAAAGCAGCAGGCCTTGGCGCTGCCGCTGGATTGACAGCATCCGACATCTATAAGCATTATAGAATCAGGTATGCATTCCAATCGAACCCTGCTATGGCAACCATAAGCAAACGTTGCCATGCTGTACTGCCCTCTGCAGGGATGGGTGTGCGCTTGGGCGGTGATCAGCCAAAGCAATTTCGGCATTTGGCCGGTAAGCCCATGTTGCTCTATGCTTTAGATGCATTCTTCCAATGCCCAGAGGTGAACTCCGTTTGGATCGGAATGAGTCCTGGCTCCAATCCCTTGATTCATGATCTGAAGTTCCGCTACCCCAATCCGACCAAACGCTTTGAGTTTCTAGAAACCGGCGGCCCCACTCGGCAGCAAACCGTATTAAATACCCTTGCAGCAATGCTTGATCTTGGTGTCGATCCATACGATTGGGTATTGGTGCACGACGCAGCCCGCCCGGGCATTACCCCTGAATTAATTGTTCGACTCATCACCTTAGTGAAAGCCCAAGAGCAAGTCGATGATCAGCAGCAGGCACTGCAATCCGGTGGCCTCTTAGCGATGCCAGTTGCTGACACGATGAAAGAAACCACGCAAGACGCCATGCGCTCTCAAACCACGATTGATCGCTCCCGTCTTTGGCAAGCCCAAACCCCACAAATGTTTCCTCTTCAGGTTTTGCACGATGCCCTTGATCAAGCGATACGCGCTGGAGCCAATATTACCGATGAAGCCAGTGCAATTGAGCGTTTAGGTGGGCAACCCCTTTTGGTGGAGGGCGCCACGCGAAACTTTAAGGTGACGCACCCGGCAGATTGGGACTTGATGGAGCTGGTGCTCAGTGAGCGTCGGTAAAATAGCGCCATGACAACTAGCATTCCATTTCGGATCGGACAGGGGTATGACATCCATGCCTTAGTCCCTGATCGCAAATTTATTCTTGGAGGAGTAACCATTCCCTATGAAAAGGGCCTGCTTGGTCACTCGGACGCCGATGCACTCCTGCATGCCATTACCGATGCACTTTTAGGTGCCGCAGGATTGCATGATATTGGGCAAATGTTTCCGGATGACGATGCGCGCTTTAAAGATATGGATAGCCGAGTTCTTCTGCGTACAGCCTTGCAAAAAGTGCAAGCGGTGGGCTATCAAGTGGGTAACGTCGATGCCACCGTAATCTGTCAAAAACCAAAATTAGCTACGTACATACCGGAGATGGTGCGCAATATTGCCAGCGACTTGAAGGTGACCGATAGCCACGTTAATTTGAAAGCCAAGACCAATGAATCCTTAGGCCATCTGGGTCGGGGTGAGGGAATCGCGGTGCATGCCGTAGCTCTCCTCTATAAGGCATTGTAGAATCTCCCTTTTACGTGAATTCTGAGCCAGTTCGTGTCTGCATCGCTTTAATAGCGAGGATGGCGAAATTGGTAGACGCACCAGGTTTAGGTCCTGACGCCAGAAATGGTGTGGGGGTTCGAGTCCCCCTCCTCGCACCACACGGCTGCTTGGCTTAGTCTTCACATCTAACCTTCATAAAGAGGCTGTAGTGCAAATCGAAAACTTAGGTAGCTTAGACCGCAAAATTACTCTCCAATTTAATCGTGCTGATGTGAATCAAGCTCGCGAGGCCCGTTTAAATAAGATTGGTAAATCCATGAAGATGCCCGGCTTTCGTCCAGGCAAGGTGCCCAAGAAAATGGTGGAGCAGCAATACGGCCTGCAAGTGGATTTTGAGGTTCAGTACGACAAAGCCTCTCAACTCTTTTATGAGGTTAGCAAGAAAGAGGGGATTAAATTAGCCAGCCAACCTCGTTTGGAACCCAAAAGTGAAATTGGAGCTGACGAAGTTGTGTTTGACGCCTTCTTTGAGGTTCTGCCCGAAGTCAAGATTGGTGACTTCAGTAACTCGGAGTTAACCCGTTACACCACCGAAGTGAACGACCCTGAAATCGATCGGGCGCTCGATGTTCTTCGCAAACAGCGCGTGCACTATCACTCGCGCGGCGAAGCAGGTGACCACGGTGATGATGGTTCGGATACAAGTGCTCAAAAAGATGATCAAGTAACTCTGGATTTTGTTGGCACGATTGATGGCGTGGAATTTGCCGGCGGTAAAGCCGATGACTTCAAGTTTGTGATTGGTGCGGGTCAGATGCTCCCTGAGTTTGAGGCTGCAGCATTGGGACTCAAGAAGGGCGAGAGTAAGACCTTCTCTTTAAGCTTCCCAGCGGAGTATCACGGCAAAGAAGTAGCAGGTAAAACCGCTCAGTTCACAATTACGATGAAGGATGTGGCCTGGCCCAATTTACCCCCAGTCGATGAAGAGTTTGCCAAATCCCTTGGGATTACCGAGGGCGGTGTCGAGAAAATGCGAAGTGAGATCAAGGCCAATATGGAGCGTGAAGTGAAGCGGCGCACCGAGGCTCTTCTTAAAAACCAAGTGATGGATGAGTTGATTAAGCAATGCCAACTTGATGCTCCTAAGTCATTAATTACTAGTGAACAAGAGCGTTTGATTGAAGGCGCTCGTCAAGATCTGATGCAACGGGGGATCCCTAACGCCAAAGATGCACCAATTCCAGCTGAGATGTTTGCTGAGCAGGCCGACAAGCGCGTGCGTCTTGGTCTGATTTTGTCGGATCTCGTCAAGCTTCACAACTTAACCGCCACCCCTGATCAAATTAAAGCCTCAATCGAGGAGACCGCAGCAACCTATGAGGATCCCAAGGAAGTGGTGCGCTGGTACTACAGCGATCCAAGCCGCCTTAAAGAAGTGGAAGCTGTAGTTCTTGAGGAGAACGTCGTGAAACACATTTGTGGCCTCGCGAAGGTAACCGATAAATCGGTTAGTTTCGAAGAGCTCAGCAAAATGAGTTAATCTAATAGCCAATGATCACTCTAGAAAGTCAATGAGCATGAGCGCACTTGAGACCCAAGCCCTTGGTTTAGTCCCGATGGTGGTAGAGACCTCTGGACGAGGAGAGCGTGCTTACGATATTTATTCACGCCTATTAAAAGAGCGCGTGGTATTTCTGGTGGGTGAGGTCAATGACCAAACTGCCAACTTGGTGATCGCGCAATTGCTATTTCTGGAGAGCGAGAACCCCGATAAAGAGATCTCCCTCTACATCAACTCTCCGGGTGGATCGGTGTCTGCTGGTTTAGCAATCTACGACACCATGCAATTTATTAAACCGCATGTGAGTACCTTGTGCATGGGTATGGCCGCCAGCATGGGCGCCTTCTTGCTAGCTGCTGGTGAAAAAGGCAAGCGTTATGCCTTACCCAACGCCCGTGTGATGATTCATCAACCTTTGGGTGGCGCACGAGGACAAGCCTCTGATATCGAGATCCAAGCCCGCGAGATTTTGTATCTGCGTGAACGTTTGAACACGATCTTGTCGCAGCGCACGGGTCAAACCATTGAGACCATTGCTAAAGATACGGATCGTGATAACTTTATGTCAGCCGAGCAGGCCCGCGATTACGGTTTAGTCGATAAAGTGATCGATCAGCGCGGTAGCTAATAGTAAGAACGAGCGATGAGCGAAACCACCACCACGGATAAAACGCTGTACTGTTCCTTCTGTGGCAAAAGCCAGCATGAGGTCAAAAAACTGATTGCTGGCCCATCGGTGTTCATTTGTGACGAGTGCATTGATTTGTGCACTGACATTATTCAAGAAGAGATTGCTAAAGAGCCTCTCAGCACGAAAGGCGACGCTCTCCCGTCCCCTCAAGAGATTCGGTTAAACCTAGACCAGTATGTGATCGGCCAGGATCTGGCGAAGAAGACTCTAGCCGTTGCTGTTTATAATCATTACAAGCGCTTATTGCACTTGCCTGCACCGAAAGTGAAAAAGGCAGATGGCGATAAAGCAGAAGCAGCAAAAGATCGCAAGAAAACTGCCTCTGCACAAGCGGGCAATAACAAGCCACTGGTTGATGGTGTGGAGTTGGCCAAAAGTAATATTTTGCTGATTGGTCCGACTGGTTCTGGTAAGACCTTGTTAGCGCAAACCTTAGCGCGTATGCTGGATGTGCCTTTTGTGATGGCCGACGCCACGACGCTCACTGAGGCGGGATATGTGGGCGAAGACGTTGAGAACATTATTCAGAAGCTCTTGCAAAACTGCGACTACAACATTGAGAAGGCAGAGCGCGGCATTGTATACATTGATGAGATCGATAAGATCTCGCGTAAATCCGATAACCCCTCCATTACACGTGACGTCTCGGGTGAGGGTGTGCAACAAGCATTGCTCAAATTGATTGAAGGCACGATGGCCTCGGTGCCACCTCAGGGTGGACGCAAGCACCCCAATCAAGACTTCTTGCAAGTCGATACCACCAATATCCTGTTTATCTGCGGTGGCGCCTTTGATGGGCTAGAGAAGGTGATAGCGCAACGTACGCAAAAGACCGGTATCGGTTTTGGTGCAGAGGTCGCTGCCAAGGATAGTCGTGGCATTGGCCAGCTTCTAGCGGAAGTGGAACCCGAGGATCTCATCAAGTTTGGCTTAATTCCGGAGCTGATTGGTCGTTTACCAGTTCTAGCAACCTTAGCCGAGCTCGACGAGACCGCCTTGGTGGCCATCTTGACCGAACCTAAAAATGCGCTAGTTAAGCAATATCAAGCATTGCTCGGCATGGAGGGTGTGGAGCTCGAGGTGCGCGCCGAGGCTTTGAGTGCAATTGCTAAGAAAGCCATTGTCCGCAAAACCGGCGCTCGGGGCCTGCGATCCCTGCTTGAAGGTGTACTCATGGATGTCATGTACGAGCTGCCATCGATGAAGAATGTCCAAAAAGTCGTGATTGACAACAGTACGGTACAGTCTGGCACTAAACCGTTGATTGTGTACAAGCAGGGCAGTGATGAGAACGAGTCATCCCTGACCAAAAAGGCCTAGGCCTTTGCCACAAAACCCCCAAAATCAGGCTATTTTTGCAAAATTAACCCTAAATTGGGGTATTTTTCATCTTTTTTGTATGATTGGTATTGAGTTTCCTAATGAACTCCCCACATAGGTAGTATGCTAGTCATAGATCTAACTGGAGAACAACGCAATGCCAGGACAATTATTACTTCCTTCTGAACCCATCCAGTTACCTTTGTTGCCCTTAAGGGACGTGGTGGTTTTTCCCCATATGGTGATTCCATTATTTGTGGGTCGCCCCAAATCCATTAAAGCCCTTGAGGCTGCGATGGAAACCGGCAAGAGCGTCTTGCTGGTAGCACAAAAAGCCGCTGCTAAAGACGAACCCTCGGTTGAGGACCTCTATGAAGTGGGCTGTATCGCTAGCATCTTGCAAATGCTCAAACTCCCTGACGGTACCGTGAAGGTCCTCGTCGAAGGCTCGCAACGGTCTGAAGTGAGCCAGATTGAGGATAGCCTGGGCTACTTTAGTTGTGAAGCAACTCCTAAAGAGATTGAGGTGGTCGACGCGCATGAGACCGAAGCACTGCGCCGTGCGATCATGGCTCAGTTCGATCAGTACGTCAAACTCAATAAGAAAATCCCCCAAGAGATCTTGGCATCGCTTGCTGGTATCGATGATCCAAGCCGCTTAGCCGATACCATTTGTGCACACCTGCCAGTAAAGCTTGAGCAAAAGCAGCGCTTACTGGAAATGAACGGAGTGATGCAGCGCTTAGAGAGCCTCTTAACGGATCTTGAGAGCGAAATTGATATTTTGCAAGTCGAGAAGCGGATCCGTGGCCGTGTGAAGCGGCAGATGGAAAAGAGTCAGCGCGAGTACTACCTCAACGAGCAGGTCAAAGCGATTCAGAAAGAATTAGGCGAGGGTGAAGAAGGTGCTGACCTTGAGGAGCTCGAGAAGCGCATTAAAGCAGCGCGCATGCCAAAAGAGGCCTTGAAAAAAGCCGAGTCTGAGCTTAAGAAACTTAAACTTATGTCGCCAATGTCAGCTGAGGCAACGGTGATCCGTAACTTCATTGATACCTTGGTCAACTTGCCATGGCGCAAGAAGAGCAAGATCAACAACGACCTCAGCAATGCCGAGAAAGTATTGAACGAAGACCACTATGGTCTGGATAAGGTTAAAGAGCGTATCTTGGAGTACCTTGCAGTTCAGCAACGAGTCGATCGCGTCAAAGCACCCATATTGTGTTTAGTTGGACCGCCCGGAGTGGGTAAGACATCGCTTGGGCAATCGGTTGCACGCGCCACCAACCGCAAGTTCGTGCGCATGGCCTTAGGTGGTGTGCGCGATGAGTCCGAGATCCGCGGCCATCGTCGAACCTATATTGGCTCGATGCCAGGCAAGATTCTGAGTAGTCTCACCAAGGTAGGTGTTCGTAATCCATTATTCCTGCTCGATGAAGTCGACAAGATGGGCATGGACTTCCGAGGCGATCCCGCGAGCGCTCTACTAGAGGTCTTAGACCCCGAGCAAAATCATACCTTCCAAGATCACTATGTTGAAGTGGACTTTGATCTATCGGATGTGATGTTTGTGGCAACCGCAAATTCGCTCAACATCCCAGGGCCATTATTAGATCGGATGGAAGTGATTCGCTTAGCGGGTTACACCGAAGATGAGAAACTCAGTATTGCGAAGAACTACCTTATCCCAAAACAAAACAAGAACAATGGCTTAAAGGATGGCGAGCTCACCATTGAAGAGAGCGCGATTCGAAACATCATTCGGTATTACACGCGAGAGGCGGGCGTTCGTGCACTCGAGCGCGAGATTAGCAAAATCTGTCGTAAGACCGTGAAGATGTTGCTACTCAAAAAAGAGAGTGCGCCCATCAAAGTTGATGCCGACAACCTTGAGAAATTCTTATCGGTGCGCATGTTTGATTTTGGCTCTGCGGCCAAAGAGAATCAAATTGGACAGGTTACGGGTCTCGCATGGACTGAAGTCGGTGGTGATTTGCTCACTATCGAAGCAGCGCTAATGCCAGGTAAGGGTACGATTACTCGAACCGGCTCTATTGGTGATGTGATGAAGGAGTCCGTTGAAGCTGCAAGAACGGTGGTCCGCTCACGCGCCAAGGGACTTGGAATTATCGATGAAGGCTTTGAGAAAAAAGATATTCACATTCACTTCCCAGAAGGCGCCACTCCAAAAGATGGTCCGTCTGCCGGTATTGCAATTACCACCGCCTTGGTCTCGGTCTTTACCGGTATTCCAGTGCGTTCGGATATCGCGATGACCGGTGAGATCACCTTGCGAGGCGAAGTGCTCCCGATCGGCGGACTTAAAGAGAAACTTCTTGCTGCCCACCGTGGTGGAATTAAGTTGGCCCTCATTCCAGAAGAGAATGTGAAGGATTTGATTGATATTCCAGATAATGTGAAGAATGCAATCGAGATCGTCCCAGTGCGCTGGATCGATAAGGTCTTAGAGCTTGCCCTCGAGCGCAAACCTGAACCCTTGCCCGATCCTAGCCCTGAAGAGTTGGCCAAAAAGGCTGCCGAGGCTTCCAAGCAAACAAGTAGCCCCACGAGTGGAGATGTAATCAAACATTAAGTTACAATCTCGGTTGTCAGTTTTAAGGGTGCTTAGCTCAGCTGGTAGAGCGTCTGCCTTACACGCAGAATGTCAGCGGTTCGATCCCGTTAGCACCCACCATCCTATTTAATCCATGCTCGACTCCGTACGCAAACACCAAAAACTAGCGCAGATTATCCTGCTCCTTTTTATTGTCCCGTCATTTGCACTCTTTGGTATCTCGAGTTACACCGATTTTTTTGATAAAGATACGGATCTCGTCAAGATTGATGGCAAATCAATCACCACGGTTGAAGTGGATAACAATGCCAAGCGTCAAGCCGAGCGATTTGGTGGAACGAGTCATATTGCGCAGAGTCTGCCATTTCGCCAAGCGGTTTTGGATGAACTAATCCAACAGCGTCTCTTGGCATTTGCGGTACGCGACCTCAAACTAAGTATTAGTAATGCTTTTCTAAGTCAAAGCTTAGCCCAGATCCCCGAGATTAAAGCCATGTATAAACCTGATGGTAGTTTTGACTCAGCACGCTATCGGCAGCTCTTAGCCAATGTGGGGATGACCGTTGATCAATTTGAGAACGCCCAACGTTTTGACCTCATGATTCAGCAGCTGGTCACCGCAGTGGCTCGTACCGAGTTACCGAATCCAAAATTAGCCAGCATGATCTCAACCATGTATGAGACCGAACGGCAAGTTCAAGCCCTGCGCTTTACTGCAACTGATTTTGTGAACAAGGTGAACCCGACCGATGCTCAATTGCAAGAGTACTATGAGGCAAACACTAAACTCTTCGAAGCCCCAGAAACCATTGATGTGGAGTTCTTAGTACTCAAGGCCGATCCTAAAGAAGACGCTAAAGTATTTAATGACAAGGCTGATCAGTTTGCGAACATCACTTATGACCAAGCGGACAGCTTAAAACCCGCAGCGGATAAATTAAAGCTCTCGATTCAGTCGGCTAAAGGGGTGGGGCGTAATGGTCAAGCAAGCCTATCCAAAGATCACCCCATGAATGACCGACGCGTGGTCCAAGCCTTATTCAACGATGAAGCGCTGAAGAACAAACGCAATATTGAAGCAATACAAATCGCTCCGGGTACATTTGTGTCGGCACGCGTTGTGACCTTCTATCCTGCAAAAGTTCTGCCTTATAAAGAAGTGAGCGCTGAAGTACGTCGCCAGTTCAGCCTAAAGGCTGCTCAAAAACTAGCAGCCGAAGCAGCGGGTACGCGCTTTGAGGCCCTGCAAAAGAATCCCAACGACACCAATGGATTTGCTAAGCCAGTGTGGGTCTCACGCAATAAACCAACCGATCTTGTTGGCCCACAGTTGGATGCGGTGATGGCGGTTGATCCAGCCAAACTACCTGTCGTGTTATCTGCCCAAGGCTCTGATGGAATTACTCTGTATCGCATTGATCAGGTTCGACAACCACCGGCCGGGGATCCAAAAATGCGTGCCGCACAAGTACAGCAAATGGAAGCATTGGCAGCTCAAGCAGAGTTTGCAGCCTTCCTCAATCACATGCGCATCCTGGCGGATGTGAAGATTGTTAATCCTCTGAAGTAGTATTGCTCGTGGAAGATTTCTATCGATCACCAGAATTCTTAGAAAAACTTCAGGCAGTTGCGAGGAAAAATCCTGACTTACCGGTCTCGATGATTGAGGATATTTTGATTGGCCTAGATCAAATTAGTGCAAATCAAACCACTAGTTACCATTTTGAATCAGATCTGACCTGATCTTATTGCTTGGGATAGAGTTTTCTTTCTTATCCTACGTTAGCAACAAACCTAATTAGTTTTAAGAAGCTCTCGATACGGTTCGAGAGCCTTCCACACATTGTTAAATAGGATTGGTTGAGCCTGTTCGTTTGGATGAATCCGATCTGCCTGAAATAGCTCAGGTCGTGTAGCGACACCTTCTAGGAAAAAAGGCAGTAGGGGGACTTGCTCTGATTGCGACAGCGTCACAAATAGGCGTGCAAATTGTTTGGTGTATTCCTGACCATAGTTGGGAGGGATTTGCATCCCAAGCAGCAAAACTTCAGCACCACTTTTCTTGCTCATCACAATCATCTCTTTGAGGTTTTTCTGGGTAGATGAAAGGGAGAGCCCTCGTAAGGCATCATTGGCGCCTAGCTCAATAATCACCAAGCGCGGCTTAATCCGCTTTAAAAGATCAGGCAGACGACTTAAGCCACCTGCGGTGGTCTCACCACTAATGCTGGCATTAGCC
>Ga0194130_10004301_pt1 | contig 18223 bp, 28 predicted proteins | sample TA2KigsurfametaG_FD_160084 | JGI IMG/M metagenome (GOLD analysis project Ga0194130, IMG submission 160084) | Freshwater microbial communities from Lake Tanganyika, Tanzania - TA2015050 Kigoma 12 surface | ecosystem: Environmental > Aquatic > Freshwater > Lake | place: Tanzania: Lake Tanganyika... | reverse complement strand
CATATCTTCAGTAGAGTTATAAACTTTACTTGCTCTAGCACCATGAATGCCACCAAGACCATAGTCAGTTTTAACTCCTTTATACTGAACAGAATATTTAAATCCACCTTTTGTTTGACCCGGATACAGTACTACATCTTGAAACTTCTTTAGAAGATTTTGAAATGTAGCTGTCTCAAAGCTAATATAAGGTAAAATAATATCCTTAAATATTATTTGTTCTCTACTAGTTCTCATTTGTCTTAATTGAGACTTTCTAATTCTAGTAGAGTTACTTAAGAAATGCAAGAATAGTTCTTTAGATATTCTGGGTTCAGAGGCTGAGAATAAATCTATATCATATTCTTCTGTTAATGTTCTTCTTAAATCAATTTGCTCTTTAGACAGATGCATAATCTGTTTAGTAGATCTTACATCATTAATACAGTATTTTGTAATCATTGCTATTTCAGATTCCACTACATGGAAACTATGATGAATTGGCATATCCATGATATTTTTCCAATCCATAGTATACTGTATCCATTTTAAACTAGATCTTTTTGCTGGATTATCCCAGTGATTTAGTTTATATACATCAATTTGTCTGATACTTAAGTCTCTAGAACCAAATTCAGGAAACTCTCCTTCACGAGATCTTGCAATGATAGATTGTGATTTATCATATAGAAATCTAGCAATAGTATCACCGTCTTGTTCTAATAACTGTTCTTTATTCCGTAGAATATGTTCAGTAATCTGGCTGTCAAATGCAAGACCATTAAAACTAACATGCCATTCCCCGAGAGTTATATTTCTCTCTAGAAAAGTAACTAGTTCTAAAATATCATTTTGTGATTCGTGACAGACAAATACTTCTGTATGTTCAGACTTTACATCTTCAAAGACTCCAATAAAACAATTACTGAGAGTCTCGTAGTCCATTACCCAATGTGTTCTCATAGGCTATGTTCAGTTAAGCTGTTCCCCCTTTTAAGTTAATAAAAAAAGAGGTTACTATACTTCACCTCTTTTTTAGTCATCATCAACGCTTATGCCTCTCCAGGAAGAGACAAAAACTTTTTATAATCAAACTTTTCTGCATTTACTGCAAAAATTTTAATTAATTCTTCTATAGCTGTAAGATCTTCAATATAAAATTCTTGAAAAACTTCTAGCTTATGTCTCTCTTGTTTTATACCCTTGTTACCAGTAACAGGTTTACCATACTCATCCAATTTAGGGAGCATGTGTAAGGTAGTCTTCTTAATTTTAGAGATAATTACAAAAACTTTTGTTCCCAGATCAAATATACATTCCACATATGGACATTCATCTTTTGTTGGGATCATTCTAAAGGTTTGTTGTTCTTGCCATGTGGCTTGAACTAACATCATTGATTCACTCATTTTCTGTTGGTTTTGACAAATTTAATAATTTATTTTCACTTAGATCACTTAAGTCTGCAGGTTCAAGAAATAAAGTTTCTTTGTCCATATCAGGCTTAGTACATAACTCTCCCACTTTAATTAACATTTCTGATTCTACACCTAATAATTCTGCATAATTATTAAAATACTTTTCAGGTATTAAATAACTATGCATATAGGCATAATTACCACTGTATTTGTCAAAGAAGCCTAGGATTTTTTGCTTTAAATTCATACTTATCTTACTGTATCTTCCATTAATAAAATGGAACCAGTCGTCTCCTAAATCAGATAAATCAAATGTAAGAACTAATTGATTGCCTACTTTAACATAATCATTTAATCTATTATGATTAAGTAAAACATTTCTTTCAAATTGTTTGTATTCTTCATCTGTTCTTACATCATAGACACATATTAATTTCATATCCTCAGAGTTGTAATAGCCTTTCCAACTTACATAAGTTTCAATTGGAACAACACTCACCCCTCTTTTAATGCCCAAGATCGGATATAAAAACACCTTGGACTTTTGAAAGTACTTTCTATAAACAGAATTTAAAGCCATAAAATCTACAATTTAAGATTACTTACTGCTAAGTCATATGGTAAGTCATATCTCTTCTGTACATAGTGCCATTTTGCTATTTCTAATACAGATTTGAAGTCACCTTTCCATTGACTCATTGTTTCTGTAGAGACTTGGAAGGGATAAACTAAATTGTATTTGTCAATTACAATAAAGGTTACTTGAACTTGCCAGTCTCTGCTATCTAGTTTGTCTTTCAAGAATTTATCTGAAGCTAGAATAGTATAGATAACTGCTTGTATCCAATACTTGTAATATTCTACTGAATCAGGAAAATCTTGTACAGACTTACCAGTTGTTTTGAGGTCATTGATAAAAATTATCTTTGCCTCATTATCAACAACAACATTGTCAAGTACTCCTTGTAAACCAAAAGGTAATTTGTCATGGTCAACCTTAATATGCAACTCATTATAGGTCTCGATGTGGGTGTCTTCCTCAGTCTTGTCTAGTTGTAATAAAGCTCTAATGTCTTTATTACTCTTTAGTATCTCTACCTGTGCTTTGCAGCCGTCCAAAGTAGGTTGATCTACTATTGATTTGTCTAGACTTTGTTTAAGGAATTCAAAATACTCTTTGTGTTCATCAGTAAGCATCTTGTCAAGTCTTTGCTGATCTGTTTTAAGATTCTGATAAAGATTTGCTGTGAGTAGCTGTGTGAGTATATCTTGTGAGTAATCTTCCAAAGTTAATGAATTATTTTGATATCCAATATGAATTCTGAAAATATTATCAATAATTTTTCTTGGATTATCACTAGGAAGTTTTCCCGGTAGTGACACAAAGTAATCATCATATTTCTCAGGATCAAATAAAAGGCAGTGCAAGACCCTACCTCCTACAAGGTGAGGGTCTGTACTGTCTTCTCTCTGGTTGAGCACATAATGATTATAGAATGCAGCAGGTGAATAAAGTAATTTATTGAATCCACTGTAGCTAAAATAAAATTTCTTCTGATAGAATTTTTCCATCTCATCAGAACCATTCAAAATCATTGTCATCTTGTTGTTCTATTTGATTATTATTTTCATCATGTGACTCAGGGGCCTCAGACTGTTCTTCTAATGCTATTAACTCTGACTTGAGTTCATTTCTCTCAATTCTAGTAAATGCATCCTCTATGTCTTCATCAGTGAGTTCTTCTTCCTGTGCAGTGTCATTGCATACATCATCAATTTCCGGATTATTATCTTCTAGACTATTAAGATCTACAAGGTCTCCATGTATTTGAGGTGCATTTATAGCATCTTCAGGTATGAAATCTGGAATGAGCTCATGAACATAGTTAGTATTGAGTAGTTTTGAAGTATCTTCATTAAGAGTAATTGTTTTAACTTCAAAATAATCATTACCACCACGGTTAGCTATTTCCTCACCATAATACTTCATGATAACATTTACCTTATCTATATCAAGAACATCTTTATCTATAAGAGACTTCATAATTTCATCAACATCAGTACTCATATAACTTTTATTCTTACCTAGAAAACTAAGTAAAGACTTAAAATTCACATGATTCTTAGTATGACAGTCAGACATTTGATAAGAATACTTCTCAAATAGCATCTCAATATAGAGTAGGCTATCTATATAATTAGAATTAGCCATAATTTCCATTGCAAGAATATGATTATCTGAATCTGAGCTCTTGAACATGTCAGAAATCTGTAAGAACATAGTTTCATCTATAGTAGCAGCATCATCACCATTAATGTGTTTTAGTAATTTACTTTCATGAAATATATCTAAAGTAGATATTCCGGGAAATAAATTTTTGTGCTCATCATCTACAGTATAAAATATATTAGAAGATCTTGAAATAGTATTACCAGTATATTTTTTTACAGATTTTAACTCAGAATTTCTTAATTGGTTTGCTGTATGGTAATGTAGAATTACTATATCTTCAGTATAAAACTCTAGAGCTTGATTAAGATTATCTTTATAATAATCATCCATTACAAGGTCAGAATCTGCAAGAATATCTCTAAGACCTTTGGTTTCCATTGTATAAAACCATTCTCCAGATACAATCTTATCTTTGGTATTCTTACCAGCAAAGATATGTGTTGCTTGATCAATATCTCTCACAGTTTTAATACCATGTTGCAAAGACAAGTCTTTTAGTTTTACCCGGGGAATATTTACACCAGGTAGGAAATAAAGTTTATCTCCTTTTGTAGGAGAATAATCTTTATCATTTACATTTACAATATCTGCATCCCTACCAGCACAATATAAAGGTTCTACCTTCAATATTAGCTCTTTATCATCTGCCTCTGCTTCATAAATAAACAAATATGTTTTCATAGATATAAATTTATTAAAGGGGAGTATTACCTCCCCTTATCATTGTTTTTAATTAGACTAGTGGTTTTTTAAAGGGGAACCCTTCTATGTTGATTTACTTTACAGCCATCTTCACCACGTCCTGATTCATCATCAATTGAGAAAACTTAACCTTATTACCATTAACAATCTCTTTGACCATATAATATCTAAGGTCATTAGTGAATGCATCACAGTCTGTAGTAAGTTTAGCTATCCTCTCAATGATTGGTTTACCTACTGCTCCTTTGTCAGCCAAAGTAAGAGAATAGTTAATTATCCTTGTTGCAATAACACTAGATATATCCGCACGGAACTCATCATCTTTCCCTACTGCATTAGTAAGAGAGTTCATTACATACTGCTCATCTTTAGTCAAGATATCTTCAGGACTAATTATTCTATCTAGTTTATTATTAATAAACATAGTAAACATTGAACTAAAATCAGTACCAACTGAACCTTCACCAATCATTTGAATTAAAGGTAAGTCTGCTTCAAATTTATCAATAGAACTAATTGCATTAAAGAAAGTAGTAATAGATCTTGGATTAACTCTTTGAGTTACCAATTCTGGGTGCATCAACATAAAGTTAATACATCTACCATCTATGTTTGCTTTCTCTGCCCACTTAGCCCATACATCAGAATCATATTTCAACTCAACAGAGATAAATCTTGTCTTCTGAGCTACGTCAAGACTAGTAACATTATAGTCACCATTGTCTGGATTAGTAGTTAAAATAACGTGCCAGTTCTTTGGTAGCTTCCAAGATACATATTCCTGTCTATCTAAAATTTCCATAGTAGCTTGCATAAATCTTGCATCGGCACGAGTATAGTCATCAAGAATCAAGAAACCACCTTCACCTTTACCCTGAATCCATTCAGGAGCAGCATGTGACATTCTCTTGTCTACAACTTTATAACCTTTAGCACTAGCTGCAGCTATCTGAGTTTCATTAATCCAGGTGGTTTTACCTTCAGCATTTTGTATTTGAAATTCTTTTACAGGAAAACCTACTAAGTCACCTAATTCTTCTAGCTGAGATAAATTCAGCTTTACAACTTCCATTTGAAGTTCTTTACCTAACTGCATAATTGCTGAAGTCTTACCAAGACCTGCATCACCCTCAATATTTATAGCCACGGGAACTTTACCCTCAGACTGAATATGTTGGTTATTCTTAACCATGTGCTTAATAAAATCCTTTAACTCATTAACATTTAATTGTACTTGACTCATAATTCTTTTTTTATAATTCTAATTTAATAACTTTACCTGGTAATTCCTCATTCATATAAGATTGCTCTGACAAAACCCATAGAGTATTACCTTTAGGTTTTACATCTACACTGCATTCACCATCAGTAAAATACACCAGGCTTGTATATTTCTTTAGGTTGGCATTAAAATATTCTAAGACAGGGTCAAACTCAGTTCCACCTCTACCTTGTACAGCCATTTCAAATTTACCTTTGTAAGGTTCAATAGATTTAATCTGTGTATCACATTGAATTACAGTAATATCTACACCACATTTATAGATGTGATATATCTCACTCATAAATTCTTGTAACTCACCATCACTTACAGATCCTGAAGTATCTATGGCCAACAACATATGTTGTCTCATTTTTACTTTAAGACCTGGATTATCTTCAAATCTGCGGTTCTCTTTCCTTCTGATTTTCTTGGTAAATACTTTTGTACTAACACCAGTAAATCTTCTGATATACTGTCTCCAATTAAATTTAGGTTTAGTAATCTCTTCTATGATAATTACTCCTTCAATTTCTCCAGGAACAGTACCTCTTTTCTTAATGGTTTGTTCTTTAGCATCACTAAGGACTTTCTGTAATTGTTTCTCAATTAATTTTTTTTCTGCCTCAGTCAAGTTTTCAAACTCTTCCCATGTAGGATGATCATCTGTTTCACCATTTTCTATAGCATCTAACAAATCATCCATAGGTTGATTACCACAAGTACCATTTTGTTTCTTTTCATCTTGAAGTTGCTTAAGTTTGTCATAGTAATATCTACAACCAGCTTTTTCGTCAAGATTAAGATCTTCATAGTTATCAATATCAATACCACCTTCAGGTAGATATTCTTTATCAATATACTGATTGATCTCCATATCCATTGCTACATTTGCAAGTCTTCTATCACTAAACTTAAAGAAAGTTGTAAGATGTCCAAATGCAATATGTAACAATTCATGTTTCAATAACCCAAGTCTGTGGTTATCACTTAAAGATTCCCAGAACTCAGGATTAATAGCAAGCTGATAGTTAATACCATTCTTGCTAACTCCTGCAGTAGGAACTTTTTGACCCCAGACTTTATTTAGCATAATAAGAAAGAACCCATAATAGGGCTCTTTCAACATTAGCTCTTTACCAATTTTACTAAGGCTCTGTTGTTTGTCCATCATTTTTAAATTTAATGTTTATCTCAAATTTATCTGCAGGGTATCCAATGGACTCTAACATCCTTGTCATATCCCTAATAAAGAATTCCATAAATAGCTCAACCGAAGCTGTAGAACCTTTGTGTTTTGTAATCAGACTTAATATTTTAGAACTACTAGATAAAGTTTCTGGTTTAATATCCAACAACTTAGTTGCTATCTTTTTACAGTTAATCATCCAGTTCTCCATAGTGTGCCCACCAAACTTAAAGAGAACCAATAATTCTCCAATATACTTATCAAAATCAACATTCTTTAGAGATTGAAATGCTATAGTATGATTGTCTGCATCATCAGATTGCAACATCATAATTAAGTTTCTTGTCTCATCTTTATCAAAAATCATCTTTTTCATCAGTCTTCAATTTTTAATGTTTTAATGGCCCACTCTTGTGGTTTACCACTTGTAATCATATCTACCCATTCTTTTGCAGTAGGAATGTAATTGTTACAATCCTCCTTAACATGCTGTTCTCCAATATATCGGACATATATATCTTTACCGTCAGAGTTGGTAATTACCATACCAAATCTTTGTTCACATTCAAATATACCCTCTGAATGATGTCTAAACATTCTGTGCATACTATGACCTACCCAGGCCTTAGTTTCATCAAACCAGTTATGTATTGCTAGATAGTCTACAGGAGACCCACCAAACCTTTTAGCTGATGATTTTGCATGTTGCCAAGGATGAGCCATTATTCTTCTTCTACTTTATCTAACAAACTACCATCATGAAAATAATTTTCACTGTCAGTAATTCTTATGTTATTATTAATAATATATTTTCCTGAAGGAACACATATACATAAATCTCCCCAACCACCTTCATTATTCCACCAATCTTCTACATCATTAAGAATATCATATGCAAAAGATTCAATTGCAGTATATGCATCTGGAGAAATTTTTGCTAATGCTGAATCACTACCCCAATCTTCCATGTTATCATCTACATCTTCTGGAGTTTCACAAGGTTTAGTTGTATAACCTATCCATTCTATGGCACCTGAGTCTCCTCCACCATCATATTTTACTTTAACACCAGTAACACCTAAATCAGCCAACTGAAATAGGAGGCTTGTTAATTCTAATTCTGTCATAATCCTGCTTTTTTAATAAAATATTTTGCTACTTCAGGAATGTGTTTCTTGTAGTAAGGTTGATTGTCCTTACACCATTGTTTTACTTCCTCTTTACTCTTAAATGGCTTTTGCCAAGAGTTGTTATCCATAATCATATTAAATGTTGGCTCTAGTTCATCTATAAAAGATTGAACAGTCCAACCTTCCCAGATGTGTCTGTCATTACTCATAATTATTTAATTTTGTAAAACCTACCTAAAATGTTTCCATTTAGGTATTCATCTTTTTCAAGAACTTCTCTTAAAAACTGATACTTAGTTTCAAAATATGTAAGTTCCATCTTGGAAAAACATATCTTTACCATATACCTTTTGATTGGTATTCCAGCTTTGTAAGCTTCTTTAAGAACTTCATTACTACTATAATAGTTCTGGTAACTAGTTTTAGAAACATTCTCATATTTTTTGTTTCTTTTATCTGTCATCTGAGCAACAGCTTTTTTACCAAACTTCTTTTTTGTAGTAGAATAAAAGTTCTTCTTACCCACATACCTTACAGATTTACCATCAATAATAGCTTCCATCTCATACACAAATCCTACAGCTCCTTCAGGAATCATACTACTATTAAACTCTCTACCTTGATATAGCCAACTCATAATGCTTGTTTTAATAGTAGAAATAATTTATCTCTAACAGCTTCAATACCATAATCTTTTACTGAATCAGAAAGATCTTTAGACATATCTAAATTTATGTAATTAAAACCATATTTTTTATTATACTTCTCAGCAGATCTTATTCCAGCCTCATCATTATCAAACAATACAATTATCTTTTGATACTTATCTAGGAGTGGTCTCATAAAATTTTCTGGTATAACACTATTTTCACTGTCTGGAGAAATAGTTTCTATACCGGATATACCTAATCTTTTAAAACACATCAAGTCTTTTAGAGAAGAAGTAATAATCAAATACTTAGATTTAAATTCAAGTTGATCAGAACCCTGTATATAATCTCTTACTTTAATAAACTTATTGTCTTTATTTTTTGGAGTATAGATTTTATATAGTGTACCATCTTCTCGAAAATAACCATAAATAAAATTACCTTTAATATTTATAAGATCTAATAAATTACCTTCATTATCTTCTTTGACCATAGTATAAAATGACAAGGGATACACATTATGTTTTTCTAACATAGTAGAAGATAATTTAAATCCTTTCCAATATGCTTGATCTAATGTATTCCAGTGTCTCATTTCATAATCAGAAACTACATATTTATTCTGTGGTTTGTATAATATAGGAACATAGGTATTATTAGAAATATAGACATTATAATCATCCATTATCTTAAAAGATGCTTTACCTCTACTTTCTAAATTATACAAGTGCATTACAAGATTAAGTCCATCACCACCATAGCCTGAAGAAAAATCTTTAAACTTGTAGTGACCTTTACTATCTGTATAAATACACATAGAAGGTACTTTATCTCTTGAACTAAAAATTGATTTGATTTTAAGGCTTTGACCTGATAATCTTTCAGTTAGTTTCAGGTAATGTTCAAATACCCATTCTCTGGGCACGTCATTTAAATCACAAATTATTGCATTAGTTGAAATCATATTCTAAATTTTAAAAAAATTAGGGGAAACCAATATGATTCCCCCTAACTATTTTTTAGTCTAGAGAGAAATCAGTAGATGGTTTACTTGATTTTAAATCATTGTCATCATCCCCAAATTTAGAAACTTCTGTTGTTTCTAATTTTTTAAGATGCTTAGATTCATCATATCTAATTACTTTACCTTCTTCTACTTCACCAAATGCATACTTACCTTTTTCTGCTTTTGGCAACCACATGTCATAATTAGTATACCCTGTTTTACCCACATACTCTTTACCTGCAATACAAAATTCCAGATATTTATCTTTGATTGGTGCAGTTTGGTTAAATGCATCTACAAAGTCTTCAATAGTATTGTGTTTATTATGTTGAGCTTGCATCCAGTCATTAATACCCATAGTCTTACAAAGATTTTGTAAGAAGATCAAAATAGATCTATCTCTTTGAATTTTAATACCTGATTTAGTTTCACCATCTGCAAATGCATACTGAGAAGCTTTAACTCTACCAATCTGACCTGCAAAGTGTCCTTTATCTGGATTGTCTTTATCAAGAGCAAAACCTTCAAAACCTTCTATAGGTTCAGTTTCTACATGCAATATCAAATGATATGCATTTTCAATAAATTTAAACTCTTCCAGTTCTACATTGTTAATCTTTAATACTTTGTTACCTGGACTAATTGTTTTTGGTAGGCCGGATCCACCGGTACCAAGATCTTCTGTACTTAACGCCATTTTATTTTACTTTTTTAATTATTAAACAAAAACTTTATCCCATGATGTCTTTAGAACATCATCAATCATCTCAGTAATTACTATTTCTTCATTACGTAAATGCTCAGGTCTTGCACCACAAGTAACTTCTTCATTTGTCTTAAAAGACAAAATAGTTTTGTTACCTTTTCGGTACATATAACCAATTGCATCTGCATTTGCACAAATCAAAGATTTGATCTTACCTGTCAAGTCTATATTAGCAGACATGACCATCTCTCCTTTATCATCAACAACCTTGTCTTTAATGTGACCAGATAGGATGATTGTAGGTGCTAAGGTATCAATAAAATCTAAAACTTGAAAGAATGCTTGACGAATATATAAATAACCTGCACCATTTGGAAGAGTAATTACTGTATCTCCATCAAAGTTCTTACCCATAGGAGTTGCTCTGTAGAGTTTTATAGCTAGTGGCATAATCATGTCTTCTAAAGCAGTTACAGTGTCAACAGTAATATACTTGTAAGGATTACCTTCAGCTTTGATTGCTTTACCAATATCCAATAACTCTTGTAAATTACTAATTTTTACTTTTAATGCTTCTACATAATCAGCACCATTTTCTAAATCTAAAATCAGATTGTTTTCTAATCCTGCATATGCAGTTGTTTTACCAGTCTTAGGCTTTGAATAAATTATAATTCTTTTGGGATTTACTCTTTCAGCTTTGACTTTTTTAGTAGGAAGTACTATACTCATATTTCACTTTTTGTTTGTTTAATCAGCTCATTTAACCATTCTTTATCACTTACTGGTTTTACAAGCATAATTGCTGCAAAATCTTTTAAAGAAATATTTGCTAATATACATGATTCATTAACTGACTTGTCAATGTCAAAATCAGAACCAGGTAATTTTTCAGCTTTATTTCTTTTTATAAATTCCTCTTCAAAATCTGGAAAAATACTAAGTGATTGTTGTAGTTGTGGAACCTCAAGTTTAGCTTCTTCTTTTCTTTTTTCAAAAAGAGCATAACTAATCTCTTGTCCACTAGGTAGTACTGCTACCATTTCACCTAAAGAAACTAGATATTTTCTATCTACTTTTCCATCGGCATCAACAGTTTCTGTAACATCATACTCTTCATGATAAAATGGATTGTACTTAAGTTTAAACAGAGGTCTGTCTTCTATTCCAGGTACAATGTCGGTATTCTTACCTGTTGAATCATACACATTCTCATAGAATTCAATGTAGATATCTTCTCCCTTCTTTAATTCCCATTCAAAGAATTGACATTGTTTTCCAAACTTACCTTTCTTAAAGAAGGCAGTTTTGATAGTAAAAAATGGATCTGCTAATCCAATTGATTTGAAAGTGTCCATATGCTGCATATAGAACTCTCTTTCTTTCTCTTTTCTTAAATTGTTGTTATTCATAATTTATTAATTTACTTGGATTTTCTGTGTAGTCTCTCTAGCAGGAGTTAACATCTCTACTATTCTCATAGTAGTTCTATCTAGTTTAAAGAAACTAATTCTTGTAAGACCATTACGTGATTTGAGGAAGTGGAACACTAAAGTATCCGGATCTTCAATTAAAAACTTCTCAGGACCATATTTCTTAATTCTTCTTATAGAAGGTTTATTAATACCAATAACTACATCAGCATGTTGTAATAAAGCATCAGAACCATAAATGTCAGAATCTAATACATAATTACCGTATTGAGCTTCTACTTGTCTTTTAGTATCATCTATGTTTCTATTTAACTGACTTAGGACAACAAATGCTACAGGATAATTTTTCTTCATATAGGTCAAGGCTTCACCCAATGCACCTAGCATTTCAAACTTGTCTTTTTGTCCAACATCATTTTTAAATAGAGCTGAATGATCTATTGTGACAAGCATGTTAGGATATGTTCCATCAGATCTTTTGTGTCTTTCCAATTCATAATGAATTGTAGCACACATTTCATTGACAGTACATACATCATAAATGACATTAACTATATCATTAGCTGCAGTTTCTTTGTAATACTCTACACACTTTTCAAATAAGTTTTTGTCAACTAACTTGCCGTCTTTACTCATTAATGTATTGTAATCAGCACCTGTAATCAGACCAAATTTCCTAATAGCACTGGTTTCATCAACCATTTCCATCTGAAATTTTAATACCCTAAACTCTTGATTAGAATTTTTTGCAATGATATCAGACACTAACTGTTCCATAAAGAGTGTCTTACCTGTACCAGGTCGTGCACCAACTACAGTAATAGTTCTCCATTCTAATCCATCACAAAAAGCATCATTAAACTTTGGCCATGCACTTAACAAAGAAGGAATTTTACCTTCTCTCTTTGCTTTCATTTTGTGTAGACCCTTTTCATAACTGTCTCTTTCACTTACTGGTAACAGATGTCTTGCACCATTAAATAATTTTCCCATAAACTTTAAAAATTTATACTATACAATTAACTCACTAAATACATCTTTTTCTTCATTAGGATTATCATTTAAAAACTCACAATATGTTGCTAAATCAGAATCCCAACTTTTGTCTACATTTTGTTTTCTCAAAAAGTATTGAGAGTTTCTCATGTATTCATAGTTTTTAGATTCATATTCTAACACATATTTTTGAGTTGCTAAAAAAATAGTTTCCCAACTGTAATTGAAAGTATCAAAGAACCATCTAAATGCATTTTCTAAATTTTTAGCAGGGACTCTTGCATATTTTCCAGAGGATAGTTTCTTATTAGGAAATATAGTCACATATGCCTCTATGTTTTGCATAAAATTATGCCCCATTAAATCTTTAGAAGTTTTCTTCTTGGATTTCTTAAAATATCCATCAATTTCTGCTATAAAGATAATGCTTTTATTTGTCAATTCCAAAGATTCTGACAACCAGTGATTCTTTTGCAGTCTTTTGCACTCAAGTTCTTTATTGACTAAATTATGAGGTACAATTTTTTCTTTAATACAGTATAAAATATAGAATGTATTTGGTGTCAAATCATTCTGAATTAGTTTAGTAAAGATCTCATTCATATTACCACGTTATTATATTACCACTAGAATTTGTTACTATAGAAGATATTTTAATAAAAATATCATCACTATCCCATTTAGAACCGTTATAAGCAGCAGAAGCAGGATGTTTAACAGTAAACCTGTGGTTATTATCATTAGTAAGTTCAGACCATTCTTCAGCTTTTTTACCCATGTAGACATAAATTAATCCGGAATTGTAGCTATTTAACCAATCAAGTAGATAAGTTGTAAATGGTCTCCATATATCATAATGACTACCAATTTTACCTACTTCAACAGTAAGAGCTGTGTTTAACATTAATATACCTTGATTTGACCATCTTGTAAGATCTACATCTTTACTAACAGGATGACCATTATAAACTGTTCTGTTTACTTCTTCTAAGATATATCTAAGACTTGGTTGGAGTTTATTGGTATTACCACAACTAAATGATATACCATCAGCAACTCCTAACTGTGGATATGGATCCTGACCCACTATTACCACTTGTAATTTATCATACGGACATTCTTCAAATGCCCTAAACACTTGTTTTAGTGGTGGAGTAAATCTTTTATCTTCTTGACTTAATGTATATAACTTTGTAAGTATATCATCAAATTCACTACTAAATATAAAAGATTTAAAGATTCTACTCCAACCACTTGGTTCAAGTTTATCAAACATTTTTTGTTTAATTTCGTTTAAATTCATTTTTTTATTATTTTTGATAAAAATTAAATATTATGGCAATCAAAGTAAAAGAACTTAAAGATGATGCAATTCTTGACATTAAAGTCAATAAAAGTTTTTATTTAATGGCTAAAGCTGCATCTTTTCACGTACTTCAATCAATGAATATTCAGGAAAAAGGTGATGAATACTTCAAAGAAATCATAACTAAAAAGTATGAAGATCTTGATAATTCTCAAAGAACATTTTATACAATAGTTCTTCTTCTTGCTGAAATAGAAAGACAAGCAAATGAACAAAAACTATATAATGAAAAAGAAATTTTACAACCTGGTGATGAAGGTTACGTAGAACCTACCCCAGAGAAAGATTAAATTGTTCTTTTCCAATTTGTATACAAGCTTCAATAGCTAACATCAGTTCATCTTTGTTGCAATCTCCAAAAGATTTGTAATTTATTATCACCCCTTCTTTGTAGGCTAAACCTGCATGATCTTTTACAAGACATTTCATTTCATCAAATGTATATCCTGACTCTTTTGCCATTTCTCTAATACAAGCATGTACTTTTGCAAGTTGTGCTTTACTGTGATCTACACCTGTTAGATCTAAATACATATCTATTTGCTGACCCTCTGGTATCTTCTCTAAAAAGAGTTCATAAGCCAGTTTGTCTTGAGGATGAGCAAATACTAATTTTCCATTTTTTTTAATAAACTTACCACTAAACATACTAATAAGTTATATTTCCCATTATTTCCATAAACTGTTCATAATGAATTCTGTCTTTAATATTTAAAGTAGGAATTTCAAATGATTTTAATGACCAATTATCATTTTTAACATCAATACTATCAGTACTATGTAAAATAACACCTGAATATGGTTCTTTATGATAGTAGTAGTAATCAAATCCATTTTGGCTATCTTCATCAAGTATGTCTACTCTCTCAAAGCCAAGATTAATTAATTCTTGTTCTGTCATCTTAATCTAAATTTTTGTAAATAATACTAACAATTATTAAAAATATGCAATTACATATCCGATCTATTATCATTTTCATCTCTTAAAGAATAAACTATTAAGTATCCAATTATTAAACAAGCTATAAACGTCCAAATTATTTCCATTTTATTTATTATTTATGAATATTTCAGTATTAATTATATCTCGAATATAATCAATTTTTTTGTATTTTTCATTATCTAAAGTCCAAATACCTAAATCTTTTACTCTGTTGTTCCTTAAACTTAATAAAGAAAGAGCCATTATATTTGCATTATCTTCATCTAAACTATCCAACATTCCAAACATATTATTCATTTCTTCTTCAGTAATATAACCTGTCTTAACAAGTAAGTTCAACTCTGATAGAAAAATAAATGGTCTGAATGTTTCTACTTTGGTACCTTTTGTATACATATACCATAAATATCCAATATTACTGTCATTTGATTTTGCAACTTCCCAATGTTCATTGCAAATATCCTTGATTAATCCCTTAATCTTAGGATCACTAAAATTTTTTATCATGATTTTAAATTGTATTTTATTGCATGTAGTATTATGCAATCTTATTGTGATTTATATTGGAAAGGATCTACTATCTACTTTTTTATCTATATAATTAACACCTTCATCATCAATAGCATCTTTAACAGAAAAAGTAATTATTCTACCACCTAATGGTTTAGGAGGAGCTCCTCTCTCAATGTGCCACCCATCTGTACCTAAACCATATTCTTCTTTATATGTTCCAGTAATACAGTGATGAATTTGTCTTTGTTTAATTTTATATTTACCAGCATATGCTATTAAACTTTCTCTAACATCATTACGAGCAGAGTTTTCATGTATATGACCCATAGTAAACAAATCCATATCCTCATACATTTCTAATGCACGGGTAAGATTTAAAGCACCTTTGGTAACTATTCCACCACCACCAGATCCATGATAGTACTTATGTTTAAATGAAGCTGCCATATTCTTTCTATAAGAAACAGCATACACTATCCATCCTCCATATCCCCCAGTCTGTATATTAGTATTATATTTAAGATTTATCATCTCAACAAATCTTTTAAGTACATCAGTCTCTTGATATTTAATTATCCCAGTCTCATGATTACCATAACCAATAACTTTAATCAAGTGAGCATATGGGGCAAACCATTCTACAGCAGTATCTACAATTGAATCTAAGTAAAATGCATTATTATGTTCCGGGAGTATATCTGACTTATTCCTCCTATTATCTCCCCTACCTTGCATAAGACAGAATAGATCCCCTATAATAACAACAGGTATACTATTCTCTTTACAATACTCAAGATGTTTTTTTAAAAGTTTTCTATCACATTTTGGATTATCCCAGTGGACGTCTGATAACACAGCAACTTCAGCTGTTTTTCCAGTAAGTAAGATATTATATACATTCTTACCAATCTTTTTTACATCCATTTATTTATTTTAATGGGTTAGCACTATAATATACAAAAAATTTACTAATATACAAAATTATAACAATTGTGTGTTATTATTAGAAAATATATCTAATTGTATTCCAAGGTATTATCTCATCATGTAATTCAACAAACTGTTTAATATAATCAGCTTTTCTGTTGTGTTTATACCGGATATTCTCACCACCATACTGAGAAGTTTTAACTTCTTGTATTTTGGGTACCCAAAGTAATTCTTCTCCAGGTAACTCATGCTCAAGATTATACAGATGTTTCTGCTCATTATGAGTAAGAAATATTACTTCAGCTTTAACAGAATCATTATTCCAATTATTAAAATGAGAATGTCTGTTAATTAAATGAAATAAAAATTCATACTCAGTCAACCAATTATTATAAACTATTACAGGACTAAAGTTTAAATGTACTTCATAACCAGCATCAATAAATCTTGGTATTGCATTTAATCTTAAATCAATAGGACTAGTATTAGGTTCTAGAATCTCTCTCCATTTCTCAGGCATCAGACTAAATCTTACTCTAATCTTACCTTCTGGATTAAATTCTAATAAATCTGAATTAACATACTTAGTAGCAAATGAACCCATAGCAAGTGGATGATCTCTAAAGAACTTAAAAATAGTCTCCCAGTCATGATATTTAGCATGCAGAGCAAAGTCTTCATTACAAGATATATCATAAGTTATGTACTCTCCTGTTTGATTTGGTTTCTCTACTGTAGAAAAATATGCATGTGAATTAATTTCTGTCAGGATATCCATAGTATTTGTAGCTACAGATAATCCTTCCGGCTTATGTCTTTTCATATAACAGTAAGAACAGTTATACAAACAGCCATGACCAAAGGAGGGACTGATAAAATCAGTACTCCTCCCACTAGGTCTTATAATCATAGATTTTCTAGTAACTTTCTCTACCAGACTCATTTATTTAAATTAATTTGATGATCACTAAGTATTTCATAGAACTTATCTCTGATTCTCTCTACCATCTTCCACTCTTCCTCACTAAGCTCTTCATATTTCCATAGTGTTCTTAAATCTTGAGAAATATCCCACAGAGCTGAGTACATATTACCACTCTGTACAGCCAAATCAAATTCATTCTGGTCATCTGGTAGATTGAAGGTTAAGCGCGCTTTCATATTATTCTGATTTAAAGGTTTCACCAATCTTTAATAACTTATCTTCTATTATTTCAACTATTTCTAAGTATTGTTTTGATTTCTCAAAATTTCTATAAGTTATACATTTTTCTTTAAAATAGTTTCTTAATAGTATTAGTTCTTGTATTGAATATTCCATTTTATTTTGGTTTAGATTCAACAATTTCAATTAACTTTTTAATACATTCAAGTTCTGCTTCGTACTTAGAATGACACAATCCACCATAAACATTTACTTCCCAATCATAATATCTACGCTTTGTTGTTTGATATGTTTTTAAAGTAACGGAGTTGTCATATTTCTCCTCAAACCATCTAAAGCACTGTGAGAATGTTGGTGCTTTTGTAAAATAATCATCACTTGGAATTTGTAATGACATATCTAATGTTTCACCGTTCCAAGTAGCAAAACAAGGTTCATCAAATCCAAGTGCTTTAAGTTTAACCGCCAACTCGTAGGGTACAAATTCTTTTTCCATATTATTCTGATTTAAGGGTTAATAACTATTCCATTTATCTTTTCTTCGTTGTTTTTTAATCCTTTCATTCCAGTATTCTTCATCTGTTAATCTTATTTTTTTCTTGC
>Ga0194130_10004288_pt1 | contig 18262 bp, 9 predicted proteins | sample TA2KigsurfametaG_FD_160084 | JGI IMG/M metagenome (GOLD analysis project Ga0194130, IMG submission 160084) | Freshwater microbial communities from Lake Tanganyika, Tanzania - TA2015050 Kigoma 12 surface | ecosystem: Environmental > Aquatic > Freshwater > Lake | place: Tanzania: Lake Tanganyika... | reverse complement strand
GTCGTTCCCCAGGACCGTCCCCCCCCCACCCCCCACCGGGGCATGGCCACGCGCTGGCAATCGCGAGCCGGGGCAAGGAACAACCGCTCTGGTAGTTTCCCGCGTCCGACTTCGATCCAATAACCCCCGCCACCATGCCCGCAAAATCCGCTCCCGTTGCCCTGCTCGCCCTCCTGCTGCCCCTCCTTGTCGCGCCCACGCCGGCGCGCGCCGCCGCCGACGGCGCGACGATCACCGGCCAGGTCAGCAACGCCGCCACGCGCTTCTTCCTCGACGGCGCGGTCGTCCTGCTCGCCGGCACCAATCACGCCGCCACCACCGATCGCGAGGGTCGTTACCAGCTCGCCGGCGTGCCGGGTACGAGCGCCACGCTCGAGGTCAGTTTTCCCGGGCTCGACGCGCAGACCGTCACCGTGACGTTCCAGCCGGGGCGGACCGTGGTGCGCGACGTCGAGCTCACGTCCGGCATCTACAAGATGGAGACGCTGCGCATCGTCGGCGACCGCGAGGGCAGCGCGATGGCGGTGACGAAGCAGCGCGCGGCGGCCAACGTGAAGAACGTCGTCGCCACCGACGCCTTCGGCACCCAGACTGAGGACAACGTGGGCAGCTTCCTGCAGCGGCTGCCGGGCCTCTCCGCCGAGTTCTCCACCGGCAGCGTGCGCGAGGTGATGGTGCGCGGCATCGACTCCAACCTGAACACCGTGGAGCTCGACGGCGTCCAGATGGCGAACAACAACTCCTCGGGCACGAACCGCTTCTTCGACTTCCTCCAGGCCTCGATCTCGATGGTCGAGAGCATCGAGGTGACCAAGGCGCCGACGCCCGACATGCCGGCGAGCTCGATTGGCGGCAGCATCAACATGGTCACGCGCACCGCCTTCGGCCGCAGCGTGCCGCGGCAGTTCTCGTACTCGGTGGGCTTCGTGCACGCTGTGGGCCGCATCGGCGGCCGGGCGGAAAAAGGCTACGAGGAGCCGATCAAGGAGCTCACACCCTCGCTGAGTCTCACCTACACCAATCTCCTCGGCCGGAACCGCAACATCGGCCTCTCCCTCTCGCTCTCGCGCAACACCGCGTTCGGCAGCTCCGAGGACGTGCTGCTCAGCTACGAGGCGACGACCGCCCGGCCGGCGTTCATCCGGACGTTCGCGTCGCGCCCCGTCGCCGTGCAGGGGCCGCACACCCGGCAGAACGAGAGCGTGAAGCTCGAGTTCAAGCTGAGCGAGTCGACCGTCCTCACGCTCAACGCCACGCACAACCTCTACCTCGAGGTCAACGACACCCGCGCCTTCAACCTCCAGGCCGCCAACAGCCGCGGGAGCTTCGCCCCCGGCTTCAGCGAGCAGTACACCCAGGCCCTCCCGCTCCCGACCACGATCGCCAGCATGGCCGAGACGTCGTACGACAACATCTCCCACAACTTCCGCTTCTCGGCGTACGCGATTCACCGGAAGGACTCGTGGGTCGTCGACGCCCTCGGCTCGGCCTCGTTCTCCAGCGGCATCCAGAACTGGGGCGGCGACTACGACCGTTACCTGCGCTGGAAGCGCAAGCCCAAGTCGGCCCTGACCATCGGCGGGCTGAGCAACATCGGCTTCATCATCGACCGCCGGAACGACGGGGCCTGGCCCACCGTGACGCAGACCGCGGGCGCCGACGTCTACAACCTCGCGAACTACACGACGCTCTCGATTCAGGAGAACAACCGCATCGCCGACGCGCGCATCCTCGAGGCGCGGGTGAACGCGCGGAGGAATTTCGCGCTGGCGGCGCCGGCCTACGTGAAGGCCGGCCTGCAGTTTCAGCTGCAGGATCGCGACCGCGACTACGACTACTACAGCTTCGCCTTCACGGGCCCGGGCGGCCTCGGCCAGTTCCGCGACCGGCGCGGCTGGGTCGACGAGACGATCAGCGGCGTGCGGCAGGGCCCGTGGGCCGACCTGCTCTACGTCACGCAGCACCGGCGGGACAATCCCGCGCAGTGGACCCAGGATTACTATTACCACTACTCCCAGAAATTCCTGAACCGGGTGAAATTCACGGAGGAAATCGGCAGCGCGTACCTCATGGGCAACGTGCAGCTCGACCGGCTCAACATCCTCGCCGGCCTCCGGTACGAGGACACCAGCCTGCTGGCCGACGGCCCGATCCGCCGCGTGAACCCGGCCGAGCAGGCGAGGCGCAACGCCTGGGTGGGCCCCGTGACGGAGGCCGAGGCGCTGCGCCGGGCGAATGTCGAGTTCGCCAACCGCAGCAACAACCGGGGCGGATACGAGAACGTTTTTCCGGGCATCCACTTCAAGTACGCTGACCGCTCCGGACTGGTCGCGCGCGCCAGCTACTCCACGAGCATCGGCCGCGCGCCGATTGCCTCCCTCATCCCGACGGTGAACGTCAGCGACTCCGCCCAGACCATCAGCCTCGCGAACACCGCCCTCAAGCCGCAGTTCTCCGACAACTTCGATCTCAACCTCGAATACTACTTCGAGCCCGTCGGCCTGTTCTCGGTCAGCGGGTTTCTCAAGGAGGTCAGCGGCTTCATCTACACCGACAGCAGCCAGTTCGTGCCCGTCGGCCCGAACAACGGCTTCGACGGCCTCTACGAAAACTACCGCATCTCGACCACCGCCAACGGCGGCAGCGCGCGCTACCGCGGCGTCGAGTTCAGCTACCAGCAGCAGTTCACCTTCCTGCCGGGCTTCCTGCGCGGGCTCGGCGTGAACGCCAACTTCACCCGCCTCTCGACCAAGGGCGACTACGGCGGCACCGTCGCCACCACGCAGGTCGCCGGCTTCCGGCCCAAGACCGCGAACTTCGCCCTGAGCTACCAGTTGAACCGGTTCCGCTTCAGCGCCCAGGCCAACTGGGTCGACACCTACCTGATCTCGGTCTCGACCAACGCGGCGTCGATCAGCTACGAGTCGCCCCGTACGTTCGTGTCGGCGAAGTTCAGCTACCGGGTCACGCCGCGCACCATCGTCTACCTCAACCTGGACAACATCACGAAGGAACCCGTGAACAACCGCTACACCGGCTACCCGGACCGCACGTCGATCACCCGGCAGCTGTACCCGTCCGTCGGCTTCGGCGTGCAGGGGCGCTTCTGATGCAAGTCGCGCTCAAGTTGAACCACTGAAAGGAAACTGACTGAAAGGAAACTGGATTTTCAAGGGGATCGGATCCGGGAGGGGTTTAACTGAAAGGAAACTAGCTGCTAGGAAACTGGATCTTCAGGGGGATCGGATCCGGGAGGGGTTTAGCTGCTAGGAAACTGGATCTTCAGGGGGATCGGATCCGGGAGGGGTTTATCAGCGGACCGGCCCGTTGCTCCAGCGCGGGACCAACGATTCGACGTAGCGTTTCTCGTGGGCGAGCAGGTCGGCGGCGGTGCGCGCCGGCGCGAAGGGATCGGTGATCTCCACGCGCACGCTCTCGACGAGGAAACCGGCCGGATCGACCACAGCGGCGGTGGAGACGAAGCGGACGTAGCTGACGCCGTTGAGCGTGGGGTGGGCGAGCGGCAGACTCCCGGCAGGGCGGTCGTCGACCTGGAGCGTGACCTGTTGGGTGGAGAGGTCCCAGGCCAGGGTGACGGTGTGCCAGGTGTCCGGCGCCAATGTGGCCGACCCGAGCCGGCCTTGGTTGTCGATGGAGGCGCGGAAGACGGCGAACTCCTGGCCGAGCGGGTTCGACGGATCGAAGAAGCGGTCGTTTAGACACAGCATCGCACCCTGGTGGCCGCGCTGGAGTCGAAGACGCGCAGTGAGGGCGCCCTTCCAGCCGTTGGGGAAATTCCACTGGGCGACGTCGGCCCGATCGTCGTTCGCCTTGCGCACGTGCAGGCACTTCGCCGCGGAGTGGTCCGGGTGGGGCGCCAGTGTCGCGCCGGCGGTGCGGCCGCGCCACCAGCCGCGGGCGGGACCGAAGTGCTGGTACACGCTCCATTGCTCCAGGCCGTCGGAGAAGTCGGTTTGCGCCGTGGTCGCGACGATCCAGGCCGGGTCCAGCAGGATCGGGTTGCGGCCGCCCGGGCCCTGGCCGGCGATGACGACGAGGCGGTCGTCGTTGGTGTAGGCAGCCAGCGGATACGCCGTGCCGCGGTCGCCGGTCTTCTCGGGATTGTCGTTGCGGCGGTGGTCGAGATAGATCTCCCGAAAGCCCCGCCAGGTGCGGCCCTCGTCGGCGGACACGGCGATGTGCAGGGCGTCGCGGCCGCCGTAGACCCCCTGACCCTCGTGGCGCAGCGGCATCTCGCAGTTGTTCCAGGTGGCGACGAGCCAGCCGTTGGGGTGGCGGAGGAGGTTGGCCGGACCGGTCGAGGTGTGGAAACGGCTGGCGGTGGCGGGCGTCCACGTGGTGCCGAGGTCGGACGAGTGAGTCTCGTAAAGAAAACCCGCCTGGGTGCGGAGCAGCATCCAGAGGCGGCCGTCGCGGAGCTGTTCGAGGGCCGGTTCGCAGGCGCCTTCGTTGCTGCCGTTGAAGCCGGCATAGCAGGGCGCGACGAGCGGGGAGGCGCTCTGTTGCCAGGTTTGCCCGGCGTCGTCGGAATACAGCACCACGGTGATGTGCCGGCCGGTGGGCGGGGCGGCCTTGGCGTGCGGTTGCATGCTGCCGAACGGCACGACTAGGCGGCCCCCAGGGAGTTGCTGGTACTCCATTTGCGAGCCGTTGTACCCGCGCCAGATGCGGCGGGGCGGCTCCGCGGTGCGGGCATCGGCGCGGTTGAGCCAGACGTCGAGATAACGCGTGAGCCCGACCTGCTGCGCGGCCTCCTTGTCCAGGGCCTCGCTCCGGATGAAAACGCCCAGGACCTGCCGGGTGCGCGTCAGGATTACTTGCGTATTCGAAAGTACCTTACTATCCAGGATCGTCTGGCTTTGGGCAACGGCCCGCGGAAGCGACGGCCGGAGCAGATGCACCTGCCCTGCCCGGTCCGGGAGCGCGACCGGCGCGGCGGCGGGCTTTTCGCGCGAGTAGAACGCGAAGCTGCCGTCGGGCTGGCGCAGGAGCGACACCGGCGAGCGGGCATTCTGCTGCAGCAGCCGCGGAGGTTCGGGCGGAGTGACGAAGTCGTTTTCGCGGAGCGCAACTTTGACGGTGCTGCGCATGGTGGTGATCCAGAGTTCGCCGGGGCGCCGTTCGAGCAGGTAAGGGTAGGAGGTGTCGCGCTTCGGCGCGCGCACGATGACCGCCGGCCGGGTCCAGGTGCGGCCGTCGTCGGCGGAGAGGGCGAATGACAGCTCGGCGCGCTGGTTGATGGCTGGGACGGCGGACCATTGGTTGTCGCCTCCGCGCCGCGGGTGATCAGCCTCGCCCTCGCGGTAGAGGCGGTTCCAGACCAACGCGAGCCGGCCGCTGGCTAGGCGCTGAATCATGGGCGGGGCGGTGCTGGCGCCGATGGCCGTGGGGACGAGCTGCTGCCAGTGCAGGCCGTCGTCCGAGTGGGCCTGATACAGCACATCGAGGGTGGTGCGGATGAGCATCCAGAGCCGGCCGTCGTGCCGCTGAACGATGGCGGGTTCGAGCGCGCCGTCGTGGTGACCGTGGCCGCCGAGGTCGAGGAGGTTGCTCGCCCGCCAGGTGCGGCCCTCGTCGTCGGAACGGTAGATGAGGCAGCCGTGCCGGCCGGGGTTCCGCAGGATCTTCATCGTGGTGAAGACCACCCCGCCGTCGACAGTCTGGATGATGTTCCGAATCGCGCCGCTCCAGTCGTCGTGGAGCTTCTGCGGCGCCTCCCAGGTGCGACCCTGGTCGGTGCTGCGCATCACGTAGGTGGGCAGGCGGACGTCGGGCCCGGGCTCGGCGCGGGCGGTGTCCCAGAGCCAGCTGCGCTCACGGTCGTTGAGGAAGGCGAGGATGAGGGTGTCGTTCTTCGTGCGGATGAGGGCGCGTTCCAGGCGGACGAGAAACTTGTCGGGCGCGGCAAACAGCGGGGAGCGCTGCCAGGTGCGGCCGTCGTCGCGGCTGGTGAGAAACTCGGTGCCGTCGACCGTGGCGAGCGCGCCGTCGGCCAGAATGACGAACGGCCCGGCGGGCAGCGACTCGCTCCAGGTGACGCGGGGATCGAGGAATACGTCGGCCGGCGGGGAGGCGGGGGTGGCGGCCGGCAGGGAGGTCAGGGCTGCGCACAACGCGAGAGCGCACGCGCGAAGGCGCGTGAGGGACCCAGCCTTCGCGCGCGGCTCCGGCGGGCGCCGCAACGCGCTGCCGTGGATCAAACGACTACCGCCCGTGGCAGGCATAAAATCGCCGGCGGCTGGAGGCGGGGGCAGACCGCGCATCGGGGCTCAGTCCTCCCCAAGGCCAGTCTTCAGGGTGCGGGCAAACTCGGGCAGCAGCCTCATGACGGCGCCGAAGTCGCTGCCGTGGGCGATGAGTTGGGCGCCCTGCTGTTTGAGCAAGGCGATGTCCTCGGCGGTGCCGGAGGGGCGGCCCCAGGCGTTTCCGTGGCGCGCGGCGGCGGCGGCGAACGTGGCCTGGGCTGCGACCATCTTCGGATTGGTCCAGTCGAGCGGGCAGCCGAGGCGCAGCGACAGATCGCCCGGGCCGATGAAGAGCCCGTCGAGGCCGGGGACGGCGGCGATGGCGTCTATGTTCTCCAACGCCTCGGGGGTTTCGATCTGCACGATCAGAAAAGTCTCGGCGTTGGCGGCGGCGGGATACGCGAGGGTGCCGTTGAGGTAGAAGTCATTGTCGAGGCCGGCGCCATCGAGGCCGCGCTGGCCGAGCGGGAAGAACTTCACGGCCTGGGCCAGGGCGTGCGCCTCCGCGGCGGTGTTGACCAGGGGGATCATCAGGCCGGTCGCGCCGTCTTCAAGAAGATGATACAGATCGGTGGCGTTCCGGCTGCCGGTGCGGACGATGCAGTCGATGTTGGCCAGGTGGTGGTGGGCGATCAGGCGCTGGAGTTCGCGGCGCTCCCACGTGCTGTGCTCCGCGTCGAGCCAGATGGCGTCGTAGCCAGCCTTGGCGGCGTGGGCGGGCAGCATGGTGGTCGGGTAATAAAGACACGCGATGCGCGCGGCTTTGCCCTGGCGGATACGGGAGCGGATGAGGGAGGAACGCATGAGGAAGGGGGCGGTGGTGTGATTGAGGGAGTGGTGGACGTGGGAGCCGTTCGGCTAGGGGAGGGGCGGCCTCGCCAAACTCCTCGGCTCGCCGCGGGGCGGCGAGCGGAAACACGCCGACCGGGCAGGAGGAATTGAGCCCGTGAAGCCACGGCGGCACAATCCGGGAAACGGAGGGCCGGGTGGCTGCGTGCGCCCGCGGGTGAGCGGTGAAGCTTGCGGCCGGAGATTCGAATGCCCTTCGACAGATCTTCCTGCGGCGTCGTGAGGGTTGCGTTTGTGTCCGGCTTCGACGTTGATGGCTCGTCGGTACTGCTGGTGGACCCCTCCATTCTTCCCGATGATCAAACGACTGCTCGCCGTGTTGCTGCTGGGCTGTTGGGCCCGGGCGGATGTGGTGCTGCAGGAGCGGGTGGCGCAGTTACCGTTCATGCATCCGGGGCCGTTTGTGCTCACCGGAGATGGGGCGATCTGGGGCATGGACGTGCGCGGGGCGTTGCGCTCGACCGACCAAGGGCGGACCTGGAAGGCGAAGGAGATCTTCGACGCGGAGCGGTTTCAGCCCAGTGGCGAACGGGCGCTGCTGCGCACGAAGGAAGGCGTGATCCTCTATGCGTTCCTGAACCGGAAGGAGCTCGTCTTCAAATGGGACGACAAACAAGGCGGGCCCCTCGAAGGGTGCCGCGTGCCAGTATACCTTTCGCGCAGCGCGGATGACGGCGTGAGTTGGGCGCCGCCGGTGCTGTTGCAGGACGGCTGGTGCGGCGCGGTGCGGCAGATGATCCACCTGCGCAGCGGCCGCGTGCTGCTGATCTGCCAGCGGGCGAGGGCCAATCCGGGCCGGCATGTGACGATCAACTACTACTCGGACGACCTGGGCCAGACCTGGCGCGCCAGCGAGGAGATCGACCTCGGCGAGGCGGGCAATTACCGCGACCCGGTCACCGGCCTCGACGCGACGACCCACGGCGGTGCGATCGAAGGCACGGTGCTCGAGCGGCGCGATGGTTCCTTGAAGCTGCTGCTGCGGGTGCCGCACGGGTGCTTCTACGAATCGACCTCGCGCGATGGCGCGAAGTGGACTCCGCCCGCGCCCTCCACGCTTGAGGCAAGCGATTCGCCGGGGATGATGCTGCGGCTCGCTAGCGGCCGGGTGGCACTGGTGTGGAATCGGTTTCGCGATCCGGTGAAACGCACGGGTCGGCGCGAGCACCTGTCGATCGCGTTTTCGGAAAACGACGGCCTCACCTGGACGACGCCGCAGGTGATCGCGAGTCACCTTACCCCGCGGGGCAAGAAGGAAGCGGGGTACTGGGTGTCGTACCCGTATATCTTCGAAGTGGCGCCGGGGCGGCTCTGGATTTCGACGATGCAGGGGCGCTGCAGCGGGGTGCTCGATGAACGCGATTTTCTGGGGCCGGTGGCGAATCCTCTCGACGGCCAGGTGGTGCGCATCCTCGCGCTCGGCGACTCGATTACGAAAGGGGCGCGTCCGGGCGTGAATCCGACGGAGGTGTTCAGCGCGCGGCTGCAGGCGGCCCTACGGGCGGAGGGCCTGCCGGCGCGGGTGCACAATGTCGGCATCGGCGGCGAGCGCACCGATCAGGCGCTGGCGCGGTTGGAGCGCGAGGTGATTGCGCAGCGACCGCACATCGTGACGATCATGTACGGCTCGAACGACAGTTTCGTGGACCCAGGGAAGGCCGAGTCGCGCTTGAGCGAGGCGAAGTATCGCGCGAATCTTGCGGAAATCGTGCGCCGCGTGCAGGCGACCGGCGCGCTCGCGGTGGTCATGGCCCCGCCCCGGTTTGCGGAGGAGTTTCGCAGGAACGGGCTCGGCGAGGACGCCAATGTCCGGCTGGCTCCCTACACGGAGCTCGCCCGGCAGGTGGCGCGCGAGGCCGACGCGACGCTGGTCGATCATTTTGCCGGTTGGTCCGCCGCGCAGGCGGGTGGCCGGAAGCTGCAGGCTTGGACGACCGATGGCTGTCATCCCAACGCCGAAGGGCATGCGGATTTGGCAGCGCGTATGCTTCCCCTCCTGAGCTCGCTCGTCCGTGAGTTCCCGTCGCGACCATGAACACCATACCTCCTGCGCCTAAAGCCCACCCCGCCCCAGCACCCGACGGCCGACGCCAGGCACGGAGGATCCTATCACTTTCTCGCGCGCTCCTCGCGGCCGTCCTGCTGGCAGCCGGATCGAACGCGTCCGGGGCACAGACCCCGGGGACGACCGCGATGATCGAGGGGCGAGTTCTCAACGCCTCGACCGGCATCTATCTCAACCGCGCCCGGGTGAGCGTCGAAGGCTCGCAACTCGAGGCGTTCACCAACGAAAACGGCGAGTATCGTCTCGCGGGGGTGCCGGCGGGCGAAGTGAGACTGCGCGTCAGTCACGCCGGGCTCGAGGCGCAGTCGGCCGTCGTGCGGGTCGCGCCGGGCGAGACGGCCCGGCGGGAGTTCGAGCTTTCCCTGCCGCGGGATCAAACCACCGCGGGCAAGTCGGAGATCCTGAAACTCGAGCAGTTCGTGGTGGAGTCGACGACACTCAGCGCCCAGGCGGCGGCGATCAACGAGCAGAAGTATTCGCCCAACATCAAGAACGTCGTCGTGCTCGACGAGATCGGCGACCTCGGTGACGGCAACATCGGCGAGTACCTGAAATACACGCCGGGCATCTCGATCGTCGGCGCGCCGCAGACCGCGGGCTCGGCGTCGATCCGCGGCATGCCCTCCGGCGGCATCATCTTCATGATCGACGGGGCCGAGGTCTCTTCGCCGTCGGCGGATCGCGGCTTCGACCTCGCGGCGAGTTCGTCGGGCAGTGTCGATCGCATCGAAATCACCAAGGTGCCGACCCCGGACCGCCCGGCCAACGCCGTCGGCGGCACGGTGAACATCGTCGGCAAGAGCGGCTTCGCCAACCCCCGCCGCGTGCTCCGCCTCAACACCTACGCGGCGTACAATTCCGACAATCGCCTGCAGCCGCCCAGCCTGGGCGATCGCGTCGGCAGCGACCGCTACTCGAGCGAGCGCAAGATCCAGCCGGGCTTCGACCTGAACTACTCGCACCCGGTGAACAAGTCCCTGGCGTTCACTCTCAACCTCAGCAGCATGCTGCGTGTCTACGACATGGACTACGACAACCCCCTGTGGGACATGGTCCGTGGCGTGCTCACCACGTCGACCGTGCAGAATGTGCTGCAGACGACGGAGCGCCAGCTGGCCTCGACGACAGTCGACTGGCGGATTAACAAGGACAACGCCCTGCGCCTGAATGTGGAGCACGTGCAGATCAACACTCCGACGCGGCAGAACGTCTTCGCGGCGGTGTTCGGCGCCGGCTCGACCGGAGATGCCTTCTTCACCCAGGGCGCCGCGGCCGGCAACGATCTCGTGCGGCAGACGATGACCTATGGCGATCGCACTCGCGGGACTTCCGCGGCGGTGCTGCGCTACCAGCACGAGGGGCGCGTCTACCGGCTCGACGCCAGCGTCAATTTCTCGCGCAGCTGGGACGAACGGAAGGATCTCGAACACGGGTTTTTCCGCACCATCGGGACGACCTCGCTCGGGCAGCTGGTCATCCGCGCGGAGGATTTGCCGGGTGTGTACTCGCGCCGCGCGCCGAAACTCACCGTCGCCAACCGCGCCGGCCAGCCGGTCGATCCCTACGACAATGCGCAGCTGGCCCTCGGCAACCCCACCAGCCAGCCCGAGGAGTTGCGCAACGATTTGAAGAGCGCGTCGGCCAACGTGGCGCGGACGTTTTTCGTGCCGGCTCCGCTCACGCTCAAGACGGGGTTCACCCTCAACCGGCAGCGCCGGGACCGCGTTTCGCAACTGCGCACGTGGACATTTGCGCCCCCGGCCGGGATCAGCCGGCTCGCCGGCGGCCACGACCTCACCAACGAGAGCCTGTCGCGGCAGGAGTTTTTCAACGAGACGCTTCGGGTGAAGTGGGTCAGCCCGGCGAAATACTACGAGCTCTTCAAGGCCCGCCCGGACTGGTTCACCCTCAACGAGGCCGGCGCGTACTCCTCGGGGGTGACCAACTCGCGATTTTTCCAGGAGACCATCACGGCGGCCTATGTGCGCGGCGACCTGAAGCTCCTGGACAACCGCCTCTGGTTTGTCGGCGGCGTGCGCTTCGAGCGGACCGACGATACCGGGGCCGGTCCGCTCGACAACGTGCGGGCCACCTACCAGCAGGATGCGAGCGGCAACCTCATCCGCGACGCCGCCGGCCGGCCGCAGCCGGTGGCGGGCACGGCGATGGAGTTGGCGCGCCTGCGTTACACCGAGCGCGGGGCGACCGCGAGGCGCGCCTACTCCGACTATTACCCGAGCATCAACAGCACGTACTATGTCACGGAGAACCTGGTCGCTCGCGCGGCCTACGCGAAGACGCTGGGCCGGCCGTTGCTCTCGGAGGTGGTCCCGGGCATCACCGTCTCTGACCCGGCCTCCTCGGTGCGCACCGCCACCATCGTCAACTCGGGCCTCGCCCCGTGGTCGGCGGACAACTTCGACCTCTCGTTCGAGGCTTACGGCATCAAGGGCGCGGTGGTTTCCCTCGGGCTCTTCAAAAAGGACATCAAGAACTTCTTCGTGCAGGTGCGCGGGCCGGCGACCCTCGAGCAGCTGGAGAGTTTTGGGCTGAACGACGACTACCTCGACTACGAGATCATCACCAAAACGAACGGCGGCCAGGCGTCGGTCGAAGGCTACGAGGTGAGCTGGCGGCAGTCGCTGTACTTCCTGCCGGCGTGGGCCAAGGGGTTCTCGACCTTCGCCAACGCGACGATCTCCCGCGTCGAGGGGCCCAACGCGCCCGACTTCACGCCGTTTGCGCGCAAGAACATCAACTGGGGCCTGAGCTACAACCGACGCGCCTTCTCGTTCAAATTCAACGTGGCCTACGCTTATAAGGTGAACGGCGCGCTCAACGCGGCCAGCGCCACCATCCCCGCCGGCACGCGTTCCTATGTGGCACCCCAGATCACGCAGGACTGGTCGTTCGAGTACCGGATTTCCAAATACTTCACCGCCTACGGCGGCGCGCGCAATTGGAACGGCGCCAACAAACGCACCGAGCGCTTCGGCCCCGGCGCCCAACCGTGGACGCGACCGCAGGTGTTCCAGAACTTCGGCACGCTGGTCACGATCGGTGTCCGCACGCAGCTTTAGGCCAACACACTGCACTACTAATGACCGGTCCGATTTGTTGTCGTAGCGAAACCCACCTTCGGCGGGCGACCGCTTGCCCGCCGGAGGCGGGTTTGGTCGATGCTCGTTCGCGAAAGCCCGACGGCTTCCGCTACGGTGTACTTATGTCGATCTGCTTCGCGCTCTCTCGTGACGATTTTCTCGTAGGCCAGCGCGCTCGCGCGCGCCAGGTGCGTTTTGGACCGGAGGTGGGCGCGCGCGAGCGCGCTGACCCACGGAGTGCACTTCGGTTGACCCGAAACCACTCGCTTACGCTCGGGTCGACGGGAAGCGAGAGCCTTCGGCCCGACCGGAAGGGCGGCTTGGGCGTGTGGATCGGCTTGTACCTTTGCCTGGTGAGCGCCTCGGCCGCCGAACGGCCGTTCACCAATCCGTTCGGCCTGCAACTGCGCCCGCCGCCCGCGACGGTGGCGGAAGTGCGGGCTCCCGCGATCCTGCATGAGGCGCCGACCAACGAAACCAGCCTCGTCCGGCGGGCCGACGGCACGATCGAGCTGTACGCGATCGCCAAACCCGCCAGCGACGCCGTGGCGGTGATGCGGTCGCGCGACGGCGGGTTGACCTGGAGTGCGGCGGAGACCGCGTTTCCGCTGCCGGGCAAGGCCTACTACGCGATCCAGGTGCTGGAGGCGGCCGATGGCGCGCTGCACGCCGTGGTGCACATTCTGGGCGAGGGCCCGGGCGGATATCGCGGGAGACTCTACGAGGTGTATCATGCGTGGAAGGACGCGGGCGCGGTGGCGTGGACGCCACCGAGAAAAGTCGTGCCGGGGTACGTGGGGTCGATTCGTGGTTTCACGGCGTTGCGCAGCGGCCGGATCGTGCTGGCTGTGGCCCGGGCAGTGACGGAGCGCGAGCAGGCGCCGGCGGCGGGGCCAGATCGCGGCTGGAACGACACGTATGTGTATTTCACCGACGACGCGGGCGCGACCTGGACGCAGTCGCCGGATGTGCTCTCCCTCGAATTGGCTGGCAAGAACGTCACACGCTACGGGGCGATCGAACCGGTGCTGCTCGAGCGGCGCGACCACGTTTGGATGCTCGTGCGCGATCGCGGCGGGCGGCTGTGGGAGTCGCGCTCGCCCGATGGCGCGCGGTGGGCGGGGTTGACGCGGACCGAGTTGGTGTCGTCCGACTCACCGGCCGGCCTGCTCCGGCTGCGAGATGGCCGCATCGTGCTGTTTGTGAACGCCTGCCAGAATTGGTCCAATCCGCGCAGCTACGCGATGGGCGGCCGGGAGGTGCTGCAGGCCGCGATCAGCCGCGACGAAGGTGCGACGTGGCGGGGCTTTCGCGAGGTGCTGCATGAAACCCTCGGCACCGGCAGAGGCGATCGCGGGACGGCGTACCCTTCCGCGGTGGAGAACGCCGCCGGCAAGATCGTCTTCGCGAGCGGCCAGGGCGAGGGCAAGCGAGCGATCGTGATGTTCGATCCGGCGTGGCTCGAAGAGCAGGAGGTGCGGGACGATCTGAGCTGCGGGCCGGTGGGCTGGACGCAGTATGGCAGCGACGGCTTGCGCGTGGAGCCGCGCGAGGGTGGAGGCCGGGCGCTGGTGATCCCTGTCACCGCGGAGGCGGGCGGAGGTGCGTTGTGGAGTTTTCCGAGCGCGGTGTCGGGAGAGATCGTGCTGCAGGTGCAGGCGCCCGCGGGCGGGTCGGCCGTGCGGTTGGTGCTCACCGATCACTTCAACCGGATCGACGACGGGAAGGCGGCGGCGAATGCGGTGTTCGCAGTCGACTTGGGGGGAAGCCTGGCGTCGCGCCCTGCCGGTTGGGTTAAAGTGCAGGTGGCGTGGCGGGACACAACGCAGGGCGGCGTCGCGACGGTCTCAATCGACGGAGTGGCGGTCGGCACCACGCCGGCGCAGCGGGCAGCGCCGTGGGGCGTGAACTACCTGCGGCTCGAAGTGGCTCGGGGCGCAAGCGGGGAGGCCCTGCGCGTCGCGGACGTGGAAGCCCGCCGCAACGAATGAAACCGCGGAAGCGGAAGGTACTTCCTTGGGCCGGTGCCAGCTCTGAGCAGGGTCCATTCAATAGAAGTGCGTGTCTCCTGTGAAAACGATCCCGCTGAAAGGTGGAGCGCGGCTGCTAGGAAACTACAGCAAGCTCGTCCGCGCGAAACTGCTGCCGTATTTCCGCGACCTCCGCGACAACCTCGCGCGCCTCGAGGATACCGTCGCCGGCTACCACGAGCGCCTGCTGATGGCGTTCGACATCTACCTCAACAAGGCGGCGTTCGAAGCCAACGAGGGGATCAAGTTCCTCACCGCCCTGACCGCCATCACGATTCCCGTCGTCGTCATCGGCACCTGGTACGGCATGAACTTCGAGCACATGCCCGAACTCGCCCGCGGCTACCCGTTCGCCGTCGGCCTGACCGCCGTATCCACTTTGCTGATGTTCCTAAAGAAATGGTTCTGAGGAAGGTGGCGGGAGCATCCTGCTCTCGCCGGAACCGGTCCGTGTTTCCAATTCAAGCGAGCAGGACGCTCGCGCCACTCTGGCAGATCAGAATCCTGCATCCTTCGACACCGTGTTTCGAACTCCTCTGATCTTAGTGTGGTTCGTGTGGTTCGTGGGCCCTCTCGGACTGGCGGGCGAGGCACCGCGACCGAAGCTCGTCCTGCTCATCGCCGGGCAGTCGTACGCGACCGAGCGCACCCTGCCCGCCTTCGCCGCCCGTTTCCTCGCGCCGCAGTTCGAGGTCGCCGTCGCCGACGGCGCGATGACGAATCCCGAACACCGGTTCTCGCCTTTCGCCCCCGTGGCCGACGCCAGCGTGCTGCTCGTGAGCGTGTGGCGCCGCGCCCCGCCGCAGGAACAACTGGACGCCATCCGGCGCCACGTCGCCGCCGGCAAACCCGTCGTCGGCATCGCCACGGCGAGCCACGCCTGGACCCTGCGCAAAGGCGCGGCGCCGGCACCAGGCAGCGCCACCTGGCCCGAATGGGATGCCACCGTCATCGGCGGCAATTACACCGGCCACCGCTCAATCAAGCTGATCACGACCGTCACGGCCGCCGCCCCCGGCCACCCGCTCCTGCGCGGCGTCACGCTGCCGTTCACGTCGAAGATGGAGTTGAACCAGGTGAGCCCGCTCCAGCCCGGCGTCGTGCCGCTGCTCACCGGCTCGGTGGAGGGTTTTCCCGGCGAACCCGTCGCATGGACGTGGATACGCGCCGACGGCGGCCGCACGTTCTTCACGCCCCTCGGCCATCCGGAGGACTTCGAACATCCCGCCTTTCAGCGGCTGCTGCTCAATGGCGTTCGCTGGGCGGCGGGATTGCCGCTCGAGTAGCTGGGAGCCACTCACCTCGTGCCCGCCCCATCCGACTGCAGCCACGCGAACAGATCGCGCAGCTGCTGCGGGGTGAGTGCGTTCAACAAACCCCCGGGCATCAGCGACACGCCGGAGTCCTCCATCGCGGCGATCCGGTCGCGCGGGATTTCCGTGCGTTCTCCCGTCGCGGAGCCCAGCACGACGCTCCCGGCCGATTCCTCCGCCACGAATCCCTGCAGCACGCGGCCGTCCGTGGTCTTCACGGTGTAGTTGAGATACTCCTTCCGGATCACCGCACTCGGATCGACGAGGCTGGTCAGCATGAAATCCTTGTCGCGCCGGTTCGCCGTCGTCAGGTCGGGCCCGATCGTGCCGCCCTCGCCGTGCAACCGATGACAGGCCACGCAGAGCTGCCGGTAGAGCTCACGTCCGCGCTCCGGCACCCCGGGCGGTTTGTCGCGCTGCAGGTTCAGGTCGTTGTTGAACCGGCGCACGATCGAGAGCTTGTCCTCCGGCGTGTCATTGACCTTGCCCCAGTGCCGGCGCACGAGCGCGTCGAGCGCGGGATCGGCAAACTGCGCGACACTGCGCACCTCGGACTGCGGCACGTCGCGGGCCGCCAGCCGGCCCGCATCGACCGCGGCCAGCAACGCGGCCGCCCCGGTCTTGCGCGCCAGCAGCACGGACCGCACGCGCGCCTGCAGCGGGGGCCCCAGCCGGCCGTATTCGCGCAGCAACCCGGCCGCGACATCCGGCGCCTCGAACGCCTGCAGCGCCTCGATCGCCGCCAGCTTGACCGGCTCGGGCGACTCCCCGGAGACCCACGCGAGAAACCGCCCCGCATCCTCCGGCCGGGCCGGATCCGCCAGCGTCCTGATCAAGACCGCCCGCGAGGCCGCCGCCCGCGCGCCCTCGCCCGCCAGCGCCAGAGCCCGCGCGCGCGCCGGCCCGTGACCCAGCCAGACGAGCAGCCGCAGCAGCGCCTCGTCCTGGGTCGACGGATTCCAGTCGGCCAGCACCTCCTGCACGAGCGCCGGCGGCAGATCGTCGAGCCCGAGCCGCCGCGTGGCCGCCCGCTGCCGCAGGCCCTGCTCGAGCGCGTGCCGGAGCACCGCCCGATCGGTGCCCACGGGCTGGGAGGCGAGCAGCGTCGCACCCGCCCGCAGCGCGGCCGCCGAGCCTTCCGCCGCGTAGCGCCGGACCAGCCGCGGCAGCAGCGATTGCCGGGCGAGCCGGGAGTTCCACGCCGCCGGACTGGCGAACAAAGCCACCGCGCGGTCGAGTCCGGTCACGGCATGACGCTCCACCGCCCACCACAACTGCAGCGGCAGAAACGGGTCGGCCGCATCGCGGTCCTGCAGCGCGACGCGCTGGGCCACCGCCAGCCCGGCCTCGGGGCGCAGGCGCGCCGCGGTCGCCGCCAGCTGGCCGCGCACCCTGGCGTCGGGCTCCGTCCCGGCCAGCGCGAGCAACGCGGCTTCCGTCGCCGGTTCGACCTGTTCCTGGTCGCCAAGCAGCCGGACCGCCCACCGCCGGATGCGCGGCGAAGCATGCTGCAACTGCGCCCGCAGCCAGGCCTCGTCCGCGCCCCCGCTGGTGTGCAGCGCCCACAGCGCCTCGAGCGCGACCTGCCGGTCACCGCCCCCCGCGACCACGTCACGAAGTTGCGGATACAGGGTCGGGTCCCGGCGCCGGGTCAGCTCGAGCCGCGCCTGCCGCACGTACCAGTTGTTCGGCTGCGCCAGCAGCGCGAGCAGCTCCTCTCCGGGCAGACGCGCGATCGAACCGCCGGGCACGACCCGGGCGAACGCCTGCGCCGCCGAGACGCCGGCCGCGGCCTGCGCCTGGATGCGGTAGATCCGGCCGTTGCTGCGGTCCCACTCGGCATCCGGGTCGGGGTGCGACATGCGCTGGTCGGACCAGTCCGCGACGTACACCGCGCCGTCGGGGCCCGGAATCGTGTCGGACGGCGCGAACCACGTGTCGTTGGCCACGAGCAGGTGGCCGTTGAACTGGCCCTTGAACGTCGTGCCCCACGGTTCGAGCGCACTCCACTGCACGGTGTGCTCGAGCAGGTCGTTCGCCACGAACCGGCCGCGGTACTCCGGCGGAAACGTGTCGCCCTGGTAGATCGTGCCCCCGGGCGTGACATGAAAGCCCTTGTAGGCCGCGGCCGGCACGCGCTCGAAATAGCCGAACGTGTACGGATTGTGCAGCTCGCCGTGCTTCGCGAAGCTCTTCGCGTAATACGCGCCCTGCACCATGTGGATCATCCGGAAGCTGACGTAGCGCCCGGGAAAGGGCGCCGGCGCGTCGATGCTCCAGGCCGGCACGCCGCCGCCGCCGTTGGTGCTGGCGAAAAATTCCCCATCCTGGTCGTAGTCGAGCCCCCACATGTTGCCGCCGCCCTCGGTGAACAGCTCGAACCGGCGGCTCAACGGGTGGTAGCGCCAGATCGCCTGCTGAAACTCCAGCCCGCGCACGTTCGCCGTGACGGTGCTGCCCTGGCACCCGTAGAGCCAGCCGTCCGGCCCGAAGAGGAGCGAGTTCGCAAACGACTGCGCGTCCTCGATGCCAAAGCCGCTCTGACGTGATCCCGGAAATTCGAGCCGCTTGAAGGTTCGGTCTGGGTCCAACAGAAAGGACCCAGATCATGAAAGGAAAACGCTACAGTACAGAGGAG
>Ga0194130_10004286_pt1 | contig 18280 bp, 16 predicted proteins | sample TA2KigsurfametaG_FD_160084 | JGI IMG/M metagenome (GOLD analysis project Ga0194130, IMG submission 160084) | Freshwater microbial communities from Lake Tanganyika, Tanzania - TA2015050 Kigoma 12 surface | ecosystem: Environmental > Aquatic > Freshwater > Lake | place: Tanzania: Lake Tanganyika... | reverse complement strand
AGTATTGCATAATGTGTACAACATGTGATACAATCGAATTACGATATGGGTGATGTTCAATACGTTCTAGGCATGTTTTGTTAAAACCCCCTTACGCACGTGTGATTGCACTCAAATCCCCTGGTCCGCGCATACCAGATTCCCCCACGGCATTTACCCACCTTGGAGACTAGAGGAGAGCTAGCGATGAGCTACGCTGACAAGACGCTGAACTGCAAAGATTGTGGTGCACCATTCGTGTTTACTGCAGGCGAGCAGGAATTCTACGCCCAGAAGGGCTTCACAAACGAGCCAACCCGCTGCGGTCCATGCCGCCAAGCACGCAAGTCACAAATGAACTCGCGTGATGGCATGGGTGGTGGCTACCGCGATCGCGGTAACAGCGGTCCCCGTGAGCAATTCACGACCACCTGTGCTCGTTGTGGCAAAGAGGCTACCGTGCCATTTATGCCGCGCAACAACAAGCCAGTATACTGCGAAGACTGCTATCAAAACCAGAAGCGCAGTTACTAATTCCCGGATTTCCCAACGATAGCGGACCAGGTTTGACCCACCCAAATGGCGCGATTTGGGTGGTTTTTATTTGACGCACACATACCGATCGCTGCTTGCGAAGCATCATTGACGTGCGGTGACGCCACACGATACCACACAACGCCCCATCTCGACGAGATGGGGCGTTGTGTGATGCAACCGCTAGAGCTACATGCTCACTCCAGTAGGTTTCTTTGAACGCCAGATGGCCCACACAAAGCCGGCGAGGCTCACGACCATCACGATGATTACGCCGACACCCATCGGCTCGCCTTCAGGGCGGGCAGTAACGATAATCGGCGCAATAATCAGCGACACCAGGTTCATGACTTTGATCATCGGGTTCAAGGCAGGACCAGCCGTATCCTTGAGCGGATCACCGACGGTGTCACCGACGACGGCAGCTTTGTGAGGCTCGGAGTGCTTGCCACCGAAATTGCCCTCTTCGATGTACTTCTTGGCGTTGTCCCATGCACCACCTGCATTTGACTGGTAGACGGCTAGCAGTTGACCTGAAAGAATGACGCCGGCTAAGAAGCCACCGAGCGCCTCAACGCCGAGCATGAATCCGACAATCATGGGCACAACGACTGCCAAGATGCCCAAGCCCAACAACTCGTTCTGAGCGGCCGTTGTTGAAATGCTGACTGCGCGTGCGTAGTCGGGCAACACGGTACCCTCCATGACGCCAGGAATCTTGAACTGCCGGCGCACTTCGTTGACGATTTCGGCAGCAGCACGCGAAACAGCACGAATCATAATTGATGAGAAGAGGAAGGGTATCGCACCGCCAACCAACAGGCCGATAAAGACCTCTGGTGCGGCCACGTTGATTTGCATCAACTTCTCGACGCCAATCTGCTCTTGCACCTTGCCGACATCGGTCAAGAACGAACCGAACAATGCAACGGCGGCGATTACCGCAGAACCGATTGCAATGCCCTTGGTCACGGCTTTGGTCGTATTACCGACCGCATCAAGGTCATCCATGACGTTACGGGCGTTCTTTTCGAGATTCGACATCTCTCCGATTCCGTTGGCGTTGTCCGAAATCGGACCGAACGAGTCCATCGAAATCGTGTTACCTGTGAGCGTCAACATGCCGATACCCGTTAATGAGACACCGTACAAAATAGCAGTGAATTGCGTGGCAGCTGGCTCACCTGCATAGATGAATACGGATGCCATCACTGAGACGCCAATGACAATTGCCGACCACATGCTCGACTCCATGCCCAAGGCGGTACCTGAAAGGATATTGGTTGCCGCCCCGGTTTGGGAAGAAGCGCTCACCTCTTTGACTGGTGTATGCGCGGTGGAGGTGTAGTACTCGGTCAATTTATCGAGTGCAATTGCCAACAAGATGCCAGCGACCGTAGCCAAGAATGGCTTCCAGTCAACGGCACCGGTATTGGGGTCAATCATGTAATACTGCGTGACTATCGCAAAGCCGACGACAGAAACTGCAGCTGCCAAGTAGAAACCTTTGTTCATGGCGCCCATGGCGTCGCGCTTGGTTTCATCGGTCTTTACGACGGTATTGCCAATCAACGATGCAATAACGCCAATACCGCGCAAAATCAATGGGAAGATGACGAAGCGCATGTCGTATTGACCATCACCCATCACACCCTTGACTGCATCACCGAGCACAATACCGAGAATCAAGGCAGAGACAATGGTTACCTCGAAGCTCTCAAAGACGTCAGCGGCCATACCGGCACAGTCACCGACGTTGTCGCCTACAAGGTCTGCAATCACGGCAGCGTTGCGCGGATCATCCTCGGGGATGCCGGCCTCGACCTTGCCGACCAGGTCAGCACCGACATCGGCAGCTTTGGTGTAAATACCGCCACCGACGCGCATGAAGAGCGCAATCAAAGAACCACCGAAGCCGAAGCCGAGCAGTGCATCAGGAGCGCTGATGTCAAAAACCATAAATATCAGCGTACCACCGAGCAAACCAAGACCAACGGTAAGCATACCGGTCACAGTCCCCGAACGGTAGGCAACCTGGAGTGCAGGATTGTAGCCTTGACGGGCAGCCTGCGCGACACGCACGTTACCTTCGACGGCAACGTTCATACCGACATATCCGACTGCATATGAGAAGAATGAACCCATCAAAAAGGCTACCGCACGACCGATGGCGACCCACCAAAGGGCGGCTTCTTCGGTACCAAAGCGTTCAACAGCCTCTCGCGTAGGTGGAATGATGAGCACACTTGCTCCCAGCACAAAGGTGAGAATCGCTATCAAGATAGCGATGGTGCGGAATTGACGACTCAAGTAGGCATTTGCACCTGCTTTGATGAAGCCCCACACCTCCTGCATGCGCTCAGTGCCTTTATCGTGAGCCAGAATTTGTGCTCGTAGGATAAAAGCGTAGGCGATACCGAGCAACGACATGCCCAGCACCGCCCAGACGGCCGACTGTTCGAACAGCGTTAAATGTTGCATTGGTCTCCTCGTTTGATCTAGTGCGCGGATCCGGCCTCGTTGCCGCTTCGCGCCGTCGAGATAGCTTTAGCTCGACGGATCCTATCCAGTTTGAGCGATTCACATGCATATTGGATAGTTTGAAGCAACCCGATTGTAGCATATTTTTTGCAAAATGTCTGCATCTAATTGCACATGTTGCCATGCGTTAAAAAGTGCGACACTGCTACCCGCGTTGGCACAACACACATATATGTGACGTGGCCGTTCTCCGAACAATTAGGTTTGATCGGATGGCACTATGAGTGTCAATCTTGCCACTGTTGCGCCGTGCGCTGTGCGTACATATTGCAGTCCTGCATCGTTCCCAAACAACATGCGAAGGCGATTATGCACGTTACGAACGCCGTGTTTCTGCGGTTCGACGGCATCATGCAACAGCGCATTAATTCGATCAATATCTGCGCTCCCGGGATTCTCGATGGCGTATTCGACAACACGGCCTTGTTGCTGACAACGAATATGAATAACACCTGTTTTCTGCTTCTGTTCCAAAAACCCATGAAGTACGGCGTTCTCGATGATGGGTTGGAGTGTCAATTTGGGCAGTTGGTGGTGTATGTGCGTATCTGCAACATCGACGCACAGTTGAATATCAATCTGGTAGCAAAAATTTTGAATATCGAGATAATCTTTGACAATGGCAATCTCTTCAGCAAAGGTCACCAAACGATCTGAATCATTAATGCTATAGCGCAAAATGTTTGACAGCGACGATACTACGCGCGGCACATCGGAGTCACCATGATCAAGCGCCACCCAGCTAATTGAGTCGAGTGTGTTGTAGAGGAAGTGCGGATTGATTTGTGCTTGTAACGCACGCAACTCCGCCTGTTTGACACTGATACCGGTCAAATAGACATCGTGTAAGAGCTGTTTAATACGGAAGACAAACTGCTGATACGAGTCATACAGTTGTGCAATTTCTATGGTCTGTGGTCGCTCTTGTATCGTTGCAACAAAATCTGACTGGTGGCGAGAGTGTTGCATCACATGTGATAACCATACAATCGGCCGTGAAATGGAACGCGCTATCACATAGGACACCACGACCACTGCAATCAATGAGATGAAGACAAGTGGAATCAAGAACTCACTTAACCGATGCGTCTGACGTGTAATTTCCGAAAATGGCGTTACCCCGAGAAGCATCCAGCCGGTATCTAACCAGAGCACACTGAATAACTGGTTATTCGACTGCACCGTTTGATTAACGACCTGAGAACTCCGTGTGTATGTCTGCAGAAATTGCTCGACCTCAACACGATTCGCCAAACCATTGACGCCGAATATCTGGTTGTTCGGATCAATTAAATAATACGTCGATGCACCGTTAACTTCGGACTCGCTCGTGCCCACGATATCGGAGACATCAAATTCAAGAAGCAAAATGCCAAGATCGGGAATTGTCACCGTACTTGACGTACCGCGCAGCCACACCGTGGCATAAATTTTGTTTGGTTTATCCGCTTGCATGAACCAATACACTTGTCCTTGGGCACGCTGTGTAGGTCCAAAAAACGCCATATCACGCGCTCGTTGCATGGTGAGGACGCGATTTGCCGGAAAAGAATAGGAGGCATAAAGCGCACTACTCGGATATTGATCATCAATAAAAAACCAGTAGTTGACTTGTCCAAAATACTGACGTAACGGCACATAGACGGAGCGCACCAAATACCGATTGATTTCTTGACGGGAAATCGCATGATCGACGTAATTTTCACTCACCGGCAATGCTACTTGCTGATACAAAAACCGGTCATTTGTTAAGCCAACAACAACTTCATCAACGCGTTGCAATGATGTATTTACCGACCGTTGGTGCTGTTGCATGATGAGATGCAAATAGTCTTGTGCATTCCGCACCAACAAATTTGAAAAAAAGAGATAGATAATGGTAATTGTGGTGGCGAGCAACACAAAAAACAACACGCTTACGAGCAGAAATATTCTGCGTAGGAGCGTTGGTCTGGTCATATCGGTGTTGCCAATTCGCGATACTCACTAGGCGTGAGCCCTCGGACCCGTCGAAAGACTTTGGCGAAATATTGTGCATCCATGTAGCCCACTTGCCGACCTATTTCAGCGATTGAACGCTGTGGATCCTGCTTCAGGCATTCACAGGCTCCATCTATACGCTTTTGCGTGATTGTGGCATGAATGCTCGTGCGCGTATGTTCACGATAGATTTGGCACAAATAACTCTGGCTCAAATGAAACTTTTGTGCGATGGCGTAAGTTGAAATATCTGCATCACCATAGTGTTCTTCGATGTAGTGCAAAATGCGCTGAACAAGTTGTTCGGTACTCGGGTTGCGCTGTGCATTCAGATAGCGCATGACATTGTGATACATCCGAAACACATAATCACGGACACTCTCAACCGTTTGGAGTGCATTGATACCCGCTAGCCCATCATTCACGCTTTGGTGTGCCACCAGTGTCGTAAGGCCGAACTGGCTTGAGTGTTGATACAACACGGCAACCAGATGTGTAGCAATTTGTTTGGCGACACGCACATCCAAACGGGCACTGGCAAATATTCGAGTGATTGTCTGTGTTATCTGTTGCTCATGTGTGTGGAGCAGCGCCTGGCGCAATACATCCACGTCATTTGAGGTAAAAAACGCCGACATTGACGCGGTGTATTGTTGTGTTTTTTGGGCCATATGGAGGAGGATGGCAGAGAGTTCAGCGATTTTTTGATGATTCACGGGTTTGAGCACGTAATGCTTGACACCCAATGACATTGCTTGTTGAGCAAAACTAAAATCATCGTACGCAGAAATCACAATGATTTGCATATCAGGGAACGAGTGGTGTAGCTGCCGGCAAAGTGCAATACCATCCATTTGTGGCATTTTGACATCGGTAATGACCACGTCGGGATGCAACGCATGACACAGTGCGAGTGCTTCGATGCCGTTTTGTGCGGTACCGACACACACACATCCAGTATCGTGCCACGGAATATGTCGACGGAGCCCATCGAGTGCTTTGATATTGTCATCTACTAAAATCACCTGCGGCATTGCGTACACCTCCGCGGCGGTCAGCGTTTCGGTATTGGGGTGCCCCATTATACTGCAAATTATGGGACGTCCATCCACTGACCGCTGTGCATCGCAGACGCTTTGGCAGCAATCACAGCATGGGTTGGATGCATATCCCACACCACATCACGTTTGCGCGGTGCTGTTTTGCGGATCACATCTATCACATGTTGAAATGCTGGTGGTTGTTCAGGGCATGTGAGTGTGGTATGCGCATCGTGGGTGACCACATGCACTTCGTGCTGGTGATTCGTCATAATCATGCCATCGCTCCCATAGAGGCGCAATTCATCATCTGCCCAGCGTGCATGACCACGTGGATTGTGATAGTTTGTAGCCACACTGACTACAGCATGATTATCGAGACGTGCAGACATGCTCGCAGCCAAATGTAGCCCACCCGCAGTCACCGGATTGCCAACCGCACTTTCTACGGCACTAATGGCCACAATCCGATGCCCCGTGAGATGCGTTACCATGCGTAACGCATGTATGCCACATTGCATTATCAGGCCCCCATCTATGCCTTCATCTTGTGGACGCCAATCTGCGTACGGATATGATTTACGCACCAGCACATGGCCTAGTTCACCGATGGTACGTTGCGCCATCAACGACGCAACCAATGCATAGGGTGCTTCGTCCACCGTACCCGTCATCTCAAAGAAATGGCACCCAACGTGGTGCGCAAGTGCCAACACGTCAACGATATCTGCATGGCACATTAATGCCGGTTTTTCGGCATAGACGTGCTTACCTGCCAACAGCGCTTGGCGAATATAGTCACCTTGCTGATCGCGACGTGGTGCGCAAATCGAAACCAAGTGTACTCGCGTATCGGCAAGTAGTGCATCAAAAGAATCATGCTGTGGATGAGGGGTGTGGCGCGTTGGCATGCCACACACGGCAACAACTTCTGCGCCATCCCATGCCTTATCTACGGGCAACTGATGTCCATTGTGACCGAACAACCCGATGCCAACCGTCATTGCATCATCTCCTCAACTATTGCGTTGATTGACGCATCGCATCTATGACCTGCAGACCGGTAACAATGCGCGCCGCATACTCCGTAGAGATTCCCTGTGCATTGAGTACAGCATGTTGAAATGCGTGCCACTGATAGCCAGCACCCTGTGGGGGAGTTTGTGCATGCAAAACCTCCTGCACACCATCTTTGGCCATGACGACACTCAGTTGCACATGGTTACTATCGTGCATGGGCCCAACATTACGGTAGAGCGTTCCACGCGCAAAGTTCAGCTCCATGGCACAGCGATAGTACTGCATGTCGTCAATACAAAACGACGCAAAGATATGCCCTAGTGCCCCATTTGCGTAGCGAATGGCAAGTTGTGCGTTGTCTGCAGTTGGCCGTTGCGTAAATATGCGTGACTGCTGGACGGAGACGTGGCTGACATCGCGAAAAAACCATGATAAATCGTTGATAAGGTAGATACCCAACCGAAAGATTGGTGCCACAGGGCAGAGTTGCGGATCGTCGTACCAACTCCCATCGGCAACTTCACGGTACGAACACCATGTGGTCGCACGAAATGCAATCGGTTCTCCGAGATCATACTGTTGCATCCAGCCATGAAGTTGCGCCATATCCGGCGTCATCAACGGCGGCGGAGAATTCAGATGGATGACACGCCGCGCAGTCACTGCTGCCCGTAGTACGGCGGCGGCGGCGGCACTATCTCCGTCGAACGGTTTGGTAGTGATGACATCACGTCCTGCATCGATGATTTGTTGAATCAGGGCGGCACGACCAACTGGTCCCGTGAAGAGTGCCACCGCTTGAACGGCATGTTGCTGAAGGAGTTCATACAGTGACGAGTACCCTGGCACGCCAAGGCGCTCACTCCACACGGCAACTTTCTCCGGTTGAATGTCGCATACCGCTACAATCTCCACACAAGCGGCGCCATCACCGACCAACAACTCATGTTCGATCATCCAACTGCCGAAGTTCAGCCCAACCACGCCGACCCGTATTCGCATCATTGCACTCCCCTAATCACGTTGATGATCAAAATCAATGTGGGCACATGCAAAACGTGATTGCTGACGATCAAGATTGGCAATCCCTGGAATCAACGCATGAACATCGCCGAACTGGTCAATGATGGAGCCCTGGCCACCATGATAAAAGTGTTTGCCATCGTATCCGCACATATTGACAGCGGCAAGCGCACGTCGATAGGTAATACACTCCTTTATTCCATCGCCGGGGAAGCATGCGGCGCGCATCTCGTGCATGTAGCGGTCAATACCGTGTGCTGTAACAATTTCGGCCGTAGTCATTCGTTCTGCACGCGTACCACCTGCACCCGTCGGTAGGAGCATGAGTTCTATTCCTTGACTGACGAAGTAATCATGCAACTGCTTTACACCCAAATCAGCACAAATGACGATGCCACAGCGAACCCCTTTGACATGAAAGAACTGCCAATACGCCTGATCAGCAACTACATGACCAATCTCCTCAGTATCGTCGAAGAAGAGTGACACGGCCGGATCGAGCGGATACTCGCGCGGTGTCACGCGATTTTTGCGTTGCACTACGAAACTTCCATCTGGATAGACCACGTAGTGAGAGAGATAGCGCATAGGACGTGCATCTTCGACGAACCCGGCAGTCATTACCACACCAGTACGCTGTGCTAGTGCGGCAAGATGCTCATAGATTGGCCCATCGCCAGCACGTTCAGCACATGCGACGATCTCGGGATAGCCGCCGTACCCAGTTGTGCTCATCTCCGGAGTCAACAACAAATCACAACCAGATCGAACAGCGTGTTGGGCAGCCCATGTAATTTGTGCGAGATTATACGCACGATCACCTGGCCTTGCCGTCAACGATGCAATTCCTATAGTCAGTAGTCGTGTCATCGAGCCATCCTTGCTAGTGCTTTGGCCGCCTCACGATTGGTACACCACTCATCACACGCAAGCGCCATCTGCAAATACGGCAAACTCGATGGATGCGCAATCGCACCAAGTGCACGCGCAGTGGCGGCTTTGACCGCAAAATCCTCGTGAGGATCTGCGATGAACGAATGCAGTACGTCGAGCAATTCGGGCGATGCACGTCCGATAGCGGCTATTGCGAACAGCACTGCCTGTCGCACACGTCCTCGACAACGCCACGCATCTTTGGTCGCTTCGTCGTATGCACGATCAAAGCTGACCGTGAGTGGGCCGATTTGTTCGGCCATGCGCGTATCACCGGTCCCCTGTGAAAATTGCACAACTGGCTGCGTATACAAGGGGCGTTGCGCCTCGATCAGGAGCATGTCGTGTAAAAGCGGTAGCCAGTGTGCATCAGGCTGGTAGGCCATGGCGATTGCCGCCGCATAGCGAATGCGCCAATCAGCATCACGTGATGCCGGGTCGATGTGCGCAGGTTGTGATAACACTGCTTCAATTGTGGCGTATCGTGTCATCTGGTACTCGTTCTAGTCGTGTATATGGCACATGATAGTCGCGCTGCGTGCTGTGTACATGGAGCATATCATTGTGCCAATGAACCGCAACAACGTCTTCTGTGTCAACGGGATGCATCCACCACACGCCGCCAGTGAAACCGATTGTACCATCACCACCTCCCTCGTAGTGACTGACGGGTACATCAACGCAGATGAGTATGTCGAGTTCTTGGGCATCACGCAAATGCTCAGGAATTGCAACCTGTGGCGCAATGAGTTCTGCTGTACAGCGGTGTGGCGTAAGGTCTAGTTCGTGCGTATTCAACCAGATGCGCGGATTTGCCATGCCCACAGGGAGTTGCAACCAGGCAGCGGTAGGTGGCTTTGCGACTACGGTGTGATACCACCAGCGCTTGAGGATGGGCACGTCAGCCTCCATGTATGGGGGCAATTGCATGTCCAAATAGATATCGGTTGCGCTGAGGTGCGCACGTGCCTCTGCAACACTGAATGCGTCTGCTGCATCAGCCACCGCCGCAAACCGCAAAACGGCATCTCCACGGGTACGTGTGGTGGACATCCACGCCAATGTGAGCTGATGGACATTCGTGCCGTGGTAGACAAAATCAGCAATGCCACTCGCACCGTCTGGTTTGGCTGGATGCCCAATCACTGATTCGGTATGCACATGTGGCGTGGCAAGCACGGGGATTAGTTGGAGTTGTACACCTTCGGGTGTATGAATCTTTATCCCTGATTCGGACGGCACAAACGATGGGCGAAGCACATACCGCATCGTCCACGTATGTGGCGCTGATGCGTGACAATAATCTTCTATCACAAAAAACCGTTGTGCGCACAACGTGGTACGACGAATCATCGTGGAGATATCGGACCAGCGCTCTTGGTAGGTAGGGGCAACATCGCACATGACGGTATGCTGTGCCAGATTCGCTGTTGCATGTCGAATTTGTGGACACTCCGTCATGTTACGTAATCCCTCCCAATCATCCACGAGTACAATTGAATGTGCTCCACCACACCCATCACCGTAGTTATACTCATCGATTTGTCCCATGGTAAGAAAGTTCACCTGACGTACGGTGTCAGCAAACTTAAAGCGCGGCGCTCCACCTGGTGTGGGTGACCCATCTGCGGACAACGGTAGCCCATACGCATTAAAGATGACTGCATTGGGATTTACGTGGGCACGCGTCGGCACTATGGGTGTTGATGCATCCCACATTTGCATGGCATAGAACTGCCGATCATCGCTGACCAATGCGCCACCGACCTGTGCCTCGTACCAACTGCGCGGAGATGCACTCGTAGCGATGTGTTCGCGGTGTGGCCACCAAATCAACGTCCACGGCAAATCGTCGTACGCCCACCCTGTGCCAATATCGTAGCTCCACAGCGCTTCGTGATGCAATATATCAGTGAATAACGGCTCACCAGTTTTGTGTGCGGCGTACGCAAGGGGTGCGCGCACACCAAATTGATACCCGTAGTTATCCCATGGCAGAAGTAATCCACCCGGCATCCACTCTCGAGCCACCATTTGTAACACGGCATATGGCGTTGCACCGTTTGTGGTAAATGGCCGACGGAGCACATCGGACTCACCGGTAATGCGCTCAAGTAATTCGACGGCGAGTGCCACGGCAGGTCCGTTGACACAATCCATGTACGAACTCCCCTCGCCACTATAGCCGGATGGTGGCATATCACCGAGTATGCCGGGCAAACGGCGAAGTCCCTCATCGCGAATAATTGTGGCCATGTGAGATGCGTATGGTGGCTGTGTGAAGACATAGCCGAGCAAGGTAGCACTGAGTGCCAACGAGAGCGCTTGATTGTCGACACATTCCGGTTCAGGCTTTGTCCGTAACCCATATAAAAAATTCACAAAGTGATACTCGATGAGTTGTTCTGCAATTTCTGCCGCTTCGGCATCGTCAAATGCATTCAACGTGCACAACCACTGAAAGTACAGACTCCACTTGGCGTGTGGAAAGGCAAAGCACCAAAAATGAAATTGGAGACCTGTTGAAAAATACATCGTATCAAGTTTGCCAATGTAGCGACGCAGCACCTCAGCCGCATTAGCGATATCTTGTGGATCACGCGTGATAACGGCTACAAATGGGGTAAACCATGGAAACGAAAATGGTGCAGTGCGCGCACACCGCAATACTAAGCGCCAAAGTTCGGCGTCACGACCTTTACGATCGGTACTCGTCAAGATGCGCGTTCTGACGCGCTCAATATCATCGATGAGGAGAGGTTGCATCATCACCGCCTTACAGCTTAATGGCACCAGCGGTCAGCCCTTCGATGAACTGTTTCATCGAAATGAAGAAGAGGACGAGCAACGGTAAAGCGGCGATGACATACCCTGCAGTAAGCATGCCGTAGTCGCCGGGATGTGCCGACGTGAGATATGCCAGACCGACGGTGAGTGGACGTTTTTCGAACGATTGAATGGTCACTAATGGCCATATGTAATCGTTCCATACCGAGACGAAGACGTTAATCGACATCAGTGCAATCATGGGGCGGAGGAGTGGCACCGCGAGATAACGAAAGATTTGGAATTCGTTGGCTCCGTCAATGCGCATTGACTCAAACAGTTCTTGGGGCTGTTGCGCAACAAAGGTACGCATTACGAATACCCAGAACGGCTGTGAGGTGCCTGCACAAAACAAAATGACTGGCCACGACGTATCCAAGATACCGAGTCGCCACGCCAACGTGAACGACGGAATCAAATTCATGATACCCGGCAACATCATTTTGGCAAACAATATCCAAAAAAGCAGATTACGCCCAGGAAATTCAAGCTTACCAAACGCATAACCGGCGAGTGCCGTTACCGATACCGTCAACACGGTAGATGCAACTGCCATCCACACGCTATTAAGCATGAACGGTGAAATAAAGCCATATGCAACTGCGTAGTTTTCGAAATGAAACGGTGGCCGAATGGTAAAAAACTCAAAAACAATCTGTTCCTTGTTTTTGACGGACATGACCAGCATCAAAAACATCGGAAAGAGCAGTGCTGCCGAAACAAGCATCAACACCACATGTTTGCCCCACTCCGCGAATGCGATTTGGCGTGGCTGCTGTTGCGATACCGATATCCTCATGATGATTGCTCTTCTTTTTTCAAAAACTTGATGCTGAGCAATGTGACGACCAATGAAAGGACGAACATGACGAGACCAAGCGCGGAGGCGTATCCGTACTTTTGGCTTTTGAACGCGGAGAGATACATGTACAAGCCAGGCACCATTGAGGCGAATCCAGGCCCACCTTTGGTGAGGATGAGTTGTGTCGTATATCCGGTAATGGCAGCCGTTATCGTGCCAATTAAATTCAAACTGAATTGACCTAAGATGAGTGGAAATTCAAGATAAAAGAACTTTTGAATGGGGCCGACGCCATCAAGTGCGCCTGCCTCCCACACTGATTCGGAGACACTCTTGAGACCCCCAAGATATATCAATGCTGCATTGGTAGTCACAAATGGAAAGCCCATGAAAATCAGACACCATTTGACTAATTCGGGATCACCAAGCCACGTTTGCTTCCAATCGGTGAGTCCTAATGACGTCAATAAATTATTGAACAAACCATATTGCGGGTTGTACATGAATTGCCACATCAAAATGATGATCATCCACGGCACAACCATGGGAATACAGAAGAGCACACGATATAAATACTGCCCACGCATGTTACGAAGCCGAAATAGGATAACACTGGTGATAATCGTTGGGATCATCAACACAATGCTCGTAATCAAGAAAAAGAGCATGTTTGCGACGGATGTCCAAAAAACCGAGTCGTTGAAAATCTTCCGGAAGTTCTCGAAGCCCACATACACGGCAGTACTGTACCCATCCCAGCGAAAGAACGAACGGTAAATACCATCAAACATCGGATACCAATCAAACAGCAGATTGAGTGCAATTGCTGGTGCCACAAACAGCCAGCCAATCCACATTTGCGTCCGACCACGCGTTCGTCGCTTTTGCTGTTGCGAAGACTTAAACAGCTGATTGATCATGGTAGAACCTCATTAACGGCTAGTGGCGAGGTGGAGAGACTCCACCTCGCCTGACGATGAACGCGAACCACTATTGTTGTTTGTAGTAGGTCTGCATCATCTCTAGTCGGAGTTTGAGATTCTCGATGGTGGCTTGTTGTGATTGAATCATTAATTCATTGCTACCATCAGCCTGCATCTCTGCAAGTTTTGCTTCTGCCGCGGTGACTTGCGTGGCATAGCCGTCCGCGCCAATCATGCCTTCAACGTAGCCCTTTGAACCATCACGCGATAGCTCTGCAACCTTCGCCTTGTAGTCTTCGAGGCTGATGTTGCCCATCAAGAAATCTTGTGAGAGTCCGGGCCAGATTGCACCATCACCCCATTCAATGAAGGATGAGCCAACCACCTCAACGGCCGTGGCACGGTCGCTAGGATTGACGAAGCCCTTGATTTGGTCGGGGATCGGCACACCGTCAACAGGTGAGAACGACTTCGCGATACCCACATACTTGGTTTGGGCCTCAACACTTGAGAAGTACTGGAGGAAATCAACGACTACCGCCTCCAATTCTTTGTCCTGCTCAACGGTGGCATTCACCGTAAAGCCATAATCTTGTGTGTTGGGTGGTGCACCATACTTACCGATGGCAAACTTTGATGTCTCGCTGGTGATGACTGGTACGGGAAAAATGCCCCATTCGAACTTGTCACCAATTAAATCAGAGTAGCCTTGGAAGTCCCAGAAACCGGCTTGCAACATGGCTGCTTGACCGGTCATGAAGAGATTGGGGGCATCAGCCTCAGCGGTGCCTGTCCAACCCTCTTGCCAGTACTGCGAGTAATCCTTCCAAATGGTCAACATGTCGTCGTAATAATCGGCATTTTCGAGCTGTCCGTTGGCCAGTGCCAAATAGACTTTGTCCCAATAATACTCGACCCCACGATTTTTTTCGGTGTACTTCGCATCATAAAATTGATCGACGTACTTCTCACCGAATTGATAGCCAACTTGACCAAGTGACCATCCCACCCAACGCCCATTATCTGCGGCAACAGGGATGACACCACTCTCCTTGAGTGCCTTCATCGTTGCACGATACTCTTCCCAATTCTGCGGTGGCTTTTCTGGGTCAAGACCTGCTTTCTTGAACAAGTCTTTGTTGTAAAAAATCGGTTGGCCAATCGACATGGTCGCGTTACTGTCGTTGGGGACAAAGAAGATACCACCGAACTTATTGGATGAACGAATGCCCGCAAACGACGCTTCGCCACCGGAGAACGTGTCAATCCAGCGTGGGGCATCGGCATACGCACTTTTGGCGTTATACGCGTTGTTCAGGTTGTACAACACGCCCTTGTTGGCATACTCGCCATACATCCACGGTTGCATTTGAATGATGTGAGGGGCACTGCCTGACACAAATTGTGTGTCGAGCAATTCCTTGTAACCATCGAGCGGTTGGAAGACGAACTCAAAGGTTACATTCGGGTGCAACGCCGTGTAGTCGTCGGCGATTTGCTTGTAACCGTCGTAATACCCCGTGTTGCTGTCCGGTCCGTGCCACGTCATTATCTTGATGACGTATGCTTTGGCCTCAGGGGCCGGCTCCGGCGCCACCGTGGGCTCTACGGCTGGGGCTGGCTCTTCAGCGGCGGGTTCGGGTGCGGCAGTCGGCTCAGCAGCAGTTGGAGCAGTGCCCCCACATGCCGCCAACATGAGCGCTACGACACACACCAGCGTGAGCCAAAACGGGTTGGTTTTTTTGGCCAACATAGTCACACTCCTTCATGGCGGATTCTGTTCAAACAACGATGTCTGATATCCCACGCTTATCCTAGAGCATTGCACTATGCATCTCAACGGGAATTTTTTATGAAACGTGTATTTTCACGCACTCTTTGTCATCATGATCGTCTTGAGTACGCTGATATATCGTGTACAGTATTGACATACCATGCGTATTCGTCCATCGACAATTCGCGAGCAACTCACGTCATTATGATTTCAACACATACCATCATCGACCATATTACATCGACCTATCCTGATATCGTCATCAAACTCACCTGGGGCGAAACAGCACTTTTTTATAACCCGGGGCATCAACGCAGGCACGGCGTCTACTTTGCAACACTCAAAGATCATGATGGTGCCAACGACACCGCGTCACACCTCAACCGCGATACCGTCTATCGCTTTGCATTTGGCCTGCCAATCACGATATATACGCAATTGTTTGGACCAAGGCCACGTCGGCCAACCCGCGGACACACAGTGTCCATGTTGCACGACTTCACGGTGTGCAACCAACTCATGCCGCATCCGGTATATGCGTGGATGGGATGGGTGCAAATACTCAGCCCTGACGCCACCACCTACCAGACGCTCCAACCACTGCTCATGGAATCACACATGAACGCCCAGAAGAAATTCGCTCGGCGCACCACAAACCCAGCGGATGAATGACATGTGCATCACCCATCCGCCGCTTTTGCACACAACAGACATCGTTTATGTGCCCAACACACCCGACTGACGAAACGCCACTATCTGCGCGGTATCATACCCGATCTCGGCCAAAATCTCTTCGGTATGTTCGCCGAGCATTGGTGGGTGACGTCGTACGGTAGTCGGCGTCTCGGACAGACGATATGGTGCTCCAACCACACGAATCTCGCCAGCTTTGGGGTGGGCAATCGTCACCACCTCATCAAGCGCTTTGACCTGAGGATCAGCAAAAACACTCGCCATGTCGTGGATTTCACCAATAGGCACACCTGCAGGAATCAAAATATCTTGTATCTCACGCATTGTATAGCGCAGAATCACCTTTTCGAGCTCGGCATTCATCGCCGCATAATTGACCGAACAATCATGATTTGTCGCAAAGCGCGGGTCATGACTGAGTTCACTAATATTAAGCGCATCTCAAAAGCGTTGCCACAACACGTTGGTACCGACTGCCAAATTAAACCAGCCGTCTTTGGCCTGATACACCCCGTACGGCGCAATCTCAGGGTTGTGATTACCCGTTCGCTTCGGTACATGGCCTGTTGCCAAATAGGCCGCAGCATGATACGACATCATCGCCAATTGACCAGACAACAGCGATGTATCGATGTACTGGCCAATCCCCGTCTGCATGCGATACATCGTGGCTGCCATGATAGCAAAGGCGGCGTTCATGCCGCTGATGATGTCGGACAAGGCAATGCCGACACGCATCGGGTCGCCATCAGCATAACCAGTCACACGCATCACCCCACCAAGTCCCTGAATGACTTGGTCATATGCGGCACGGCCATGATCGGGGCCTTCTTGGCCAAACCCTGAGATCGAGCAATAGATGATGTCAGAGCGAATCATCTTGCATCCAGCATAATCAAAGCCGTATTCAGCCATTTTGCCAGGCACAAAGTTTTCGATGACAATATCGCTTTGCGCCACAAGGGTGCGCATGATTTGTGCACTATCTGGGTGGCGCAAATCAAGTGTCATACTGCGCTTGTTGCGATTGATACTCAAATAGTACGTGCTTTCGCCATTGACAAACGGTGGGCCCCATGCCCGTGAGTTATCACCTATACCAGGCTGTTCGACTTTGATGATGTCTGCTCCCATATCGCCGAGCATTTGGGTACAGTATGGGCCAGTCAATGCGCGAGTCATGTCAAGCACACGGATGTTCGTCAGCGGTTGCATATATTCATCCCTTCGCACGCACATCACCGGCAGACTTGGTTGTGTGTTTTTTCACATGTCGAATATACCACGATTTGGACAAATAAAAACAGGGACGCACTGATATACGCCCCTGCAAACACGCTACTAATTACAATTCAATGTTGGCAATAAGCTTGTCGATGTCGGCGTCAACGCCAATCTTTAGCCAGGCCAAAAACTCAACGTTGCCGGCTGGCCCTTGGATCGGCGAGCGCGCAAGCCCGGCACACCCGTAGCCCAGATCCGCAGCAGCCCGCAGGACCTCGCGGATAGTCAGGGCGCGTACAGCAGTATCACGCACCACACCACCCTTGCCGACTTGATCGACACCCGCCTCAAATTGCGGTTTGATGAGACCAATAATCCAGCCGTCTGGCGCCAACAAGGCTTTGACGGCCGGCAAAACCAATTTAAGCGAAATAAACGCCACGTCAATCACGGCTGCGCTGGGTGGTAACGAGGCGTGCTCGGCAACAGGCAATTCGGTCAAGTAGCGGATATTGGTACGCTCGAGCACAACCACCTTGGGGTTACTACGGATGGAGTAATCGAGGATGCCGTAGCCCACATCAACCGCATACACGGCAGCCGCACCGCGTTGGAGCAACACATCGGTGAATCCACCGGTTGAGGCGCCGACATCAATGGCGGTAATCCCAGCCACATCAATGCCAAAGCCGTCGAGGGCATGGGCCAGTTTGTAGCCACCGCGACTGACGTAGGGCAGGCTCTCTTCGACCTCGAGTTCGGCAGTTAACAGCAAGTTCTCGCCGGCCTTGCGGCAGACTTGGCCATTCACGCGCACCACGCCGGCCATAATCAAGGCCTGCGCTTTGGCGCGTGACTCAGCCAAACCACGCGCCACCATTAAGAGATCGAGACGCATCCGTTCGACTTTACTCACGAACCAATTGCTCCTGCAGTGCGGAACGTGGCGATGTAGCTGTTGGCAAAGCCCAACTCACGCAAAATTTCG
>Ga0194130_10004285_pt1 | contig 18281 bp, 13 predicted proteins | sample TA2KigsurfametaG_FD_160084 | JGI IMG/M metagenome (GOLD analysis project Ga0194130, IMG submission 160084) | Freshwater microbial communities from Lake Tanganyika, Tanzania - TA2015050 Kigoma 12 surface | ecosystem: Environmental > Aquatic > Freshwater > Lake | place: Tanzania: Lake Tanganyika... | reverse complement strand
CTGGGCGATCAATGCCTCGAGGCTGATGGGCCAGGCCTCGGGCACGGCGAGGGCGGAGCCCAGGTCGTCCTCCATCACCAGCAGCCAGGGGGCGGCTTGGTGTTGGGCCTGCAGCAGCAGCCGTTGCCAGCTGGCCAGGCAGGCCAGTTCACGGCGGCTGGTGGCGCGCCAGGGGTGGGGTTCGTGCCAACGGGCTACCCCGGGCCAGGGTTGGCCCACGCGGCGCGGATCTGGCAATGGCAGCAGCTGTTGAGCCGGGTCAGCCGCGTCGATGGCTTCAAAGCGCTCGCTGTGCCAGCCACCCTGGTGGAGCGCCCACTGCATGCGCGTGCGGCGCCGTTGGGCCCGCTGCAGGTTGATCCACAGCACCGGGATGGCGGGGCTCATGCCGCCAGGTCCACCCGTTTCTGGAGCGGGGTGAGGGGGTTGGCCAAGGCCCGTTGGCGTTGCGCTACGAGCTGGGCCACCTCAGGGCTCCAGCCTTCTCCCACGACGGGATCGCGACTCCACAGGCCGGGCCTCCCGCTGGAGCAACCTGCAGCGGCATAGCGCAGATCCAGGCTCCAACGGCAGCGGCGGCTGCGGTTGGGCAGGCTGCGGTGCAGGGTGAGCTGATCAAACAGCACCAGATCGCCGGGCTGGGCATCGAGGGCAGTGGGCTGCAGGTCGGGATACTTGGCTAAGGCCGTGGCCAGGGCCTCGGCACACACTTCGGGTCCGCGCTCGTCGCGGCGGTGGGGCAGCCAGCCGAGGCGATGGGAGCCTGGGATCACCTCCAGGCCGCCGTGGTGGGGGCTAGAGGCGGTGAGCGGGATCCAGGCGGTGATCAGCTGCACGGGATCCGTGGCGGGGTCGGTGGCGCCAAAGTCTTGATGCCAGGGCACTGTGGTGAAGGGGCTTTGGTTGAGGCTCCAGGGCAGCTTGGCCCTCAGGTTGAAGATGGGGCTGAGCACCGCTGCAGGCCAGCCGCAGTACTGATGGAGCAGCTGCCCCAGCCTCGGATGCAGGGCCAGCTCAAACAAGGCGGGGAGGCTGCAGAAGCCGCGCTGCTGAGCCTGCAGCGCGCCTGGCTGCTCGTGGTGGAGACGGATGGCCAGCCGATCGATGCCGGTGGAGCCCGGCAGGTGGAACTGGGAACGCAATTGTGCTCGCAGTGCCTTGAGGAGATGGAGTGGAATTGCCCGGCTCAGGTGCAACACGCCGGTCTGGCTGAGGGAAGATGGTGCCATCAGCTTGAAGCCTTAGCCTGCCGGGATGAGCAAAAACCCAGAGGCGCCTACCGCCGATACCCTAAAACCTACGGCCAAGCAGGTGGTGGGGGACGCTGCCGAACGGTGGTTGGCCCGCAACCGCTCCCTGGTGCTACGGCAAACCCCTGTGTGGGCGCAAAGTCTGGCGGTGATCGTGATTGGCCTCGGCACGGTGGCCGTGCTGGGCGGGGTGCTTTTTCGGATTGATGAGGTGGTGACGGTGGCGGGCCAGCTGGAATCGCTCACGGGCAGTACGGAGGTGAAAACCCCGGCTGGCGGCAAGGTCGCGGCGGTGCAGTTCAAGGATGGCCAACTGGTGCGTAAGGGGCAATTGCTTGTGCGCTTTGACACGCGTCAAGCAGCCGATGAGTACTCCACTTTGAGCCGACTTATTGCCTTGGAAAGCTCTGACCTTAAGAGTCGGTTAAGAATACTACAAGAAAGAAAGCAGGTAGTACAACAAAAGCTCAATACTTCTAAATCCATAACAAAGGAGCTGGGAAAATTAGTTAATAGTGGAGGTTTTCAGCGAATGCAGTATTTACAGCAACTCGATCAGCAATATGAATTGCAGAGCCAATTAGCCAGTGTACAGCTGGAGATGAAGAGAACAACCTTAGAATCTCAAAAGTCTATTGGGCAGATGCGCTCCCGTTTAAGACAGGCTGAGCTACAGTTGCAATATCAAAATGTCATGGCTCCAATATCAGGGATAGTTTTTGAGCCTAAGGCTCGTCTCGATGGCGTTCTGCAGGCTGGAGAAACAATCCTTACATTGGTACCACAGCAAGGTTTGAAAGCTCAGGTTTTTGTACCAAATAAAGATATTGGTTTTGTTAAAACAGGACAACTCGCCAAAGTTCGTGTCGATGCATTTCCTTTTACCCGCTACGGCGAACTCGAGGGAAAAGTCAGCCAGATCGGGGCCGATGCATTGGCACCTGATAACACTGCTAATTTTTATCGTTTTCCCGTTCAGCTTACATTGAATCGTTCATATCTACAGAGTGATGGATCCAAGATACCTTTAAGAAGTGGCATGGCAATATCCGCAAACCTTAAATTAAGAGAGAAGAGAGTGATAAGTTTATTATCGGATTTACTGGTTAATCAGACTGAGAGCATAAAGAGTATCAGGCAACAATAGCCTTGTTTGCTAAGGCATCTATTAGGGCGAGTTGTTTGCGCAGACAATCCCTAAGATTGTATCTTTTGATAATTGTTTCTCGAGCTCGTTTTCTTAATGGTATAAAACTTTGTGGATTATCCAACACTTTTATCAATTGCTCAGAGAGCATATCGGTATCGGTGAATGGTACTAATAGCCCGTTGAAACCATGCCTGATTACCTCTCTGACAGGGGCTGTAGAGCTGCCAATAATTAATGCCTCACAACTCATTGCTTCTAACATGCTCCAACTCAGAACGAATGGATAAGTCAGGTAAACATGTACGCTACTGATGCGAAAAATCTGACGAAGTTGGTCATGGGGCACTTTACCTAGTGTATGCACGCGTGTCCAATCAATGCTGGTGCCAAGCTCATCACGAAGTGCTGTTAACCATCCCCGACCATCATCTCGATGAGCGCCATAACTAACTTTAGCAGTATCCTTTCCGACAAGCAGCACCTCGGCTTTTGGACGAGCCTTCAACACTTTGGGCAACGCATCGAGCAAGATATGAATGCCTCGATAAGGCTCAAAAGTTCTATTTACAAAGGTGATTAATTCATCGCTTTTGTTCAATTCGCGACCATTCGAAAGCCTCAATTTACTACTGGAATCTGGGGAGGCCCATCCGGTGTCGATACCATCATGGATAACACTGGTCTTGGCTCTGCCCCAATCAGGAAGTGTAGAGCGTTGAAAGTAAGTAGGAGATATACCCCAAGTCATTGATTGTAGGTTTAATAAGACATTTGCATTTTTCATGTAACCACGTGCTTTTTCGTGCCACGTCTGCTGAGCTGTAAAGCGATCGATAAAGTCATTATCAGTTCCTTTGGCACGATATGCGAATTCTACATAGTGTAGTTGTGGCACTTCTGGCCATATGTCTGCCAGAAATAATGATTCACCCCAGCCAGGATGGGCAATGATTATATCTGGACTATAACCTGACTTCTTCATACGGTTGGCTATACTTGCGACTGCCTCACCACGTATTACTTTTGTTTCAGTTTCAATAGCAAGAGGATGGGTGCCTTGCCCATTTCCTCGTTTTAATTTGTACGGAAAATGTTTAATTCCTGTTGACGTGAGCTTTTCAGAACAGTTACTGATTGCAGCTACTTCATCTCCTCTTGCTCGTAGTTCATGGATCAAATGTTTAAACTGTCCTGGAAAACCTTGGTGAACGAAGAGTGCTTTCATTCCAAAGCTGGGTGAGCCCAGGGACGAGGGTCGGGATCAAGGCGTAGAGGTAACTTGAGAATATTGTCTTTTCCAGGAAGAGCTATCCATACATCACGAGTCTGGTGACCCCATTCGTGGTAAGGATACAGTGGCTTAAAAACCTTTTCATAACCGCTAGCTACAATAGCATTAATCAGGCTTCGTTCCGTCAGCCAGAAAGCCTGATTATTGTGAAAACTGCTCCATCCTGAGACTAGCCGCTCCTGATAGGTCTTTTGGGGATCGTGCTCTTTCCAGTGGCATCCCCATAGCCTCAATTGATCGTTTATTTCGTAGTACGATTTCGGCTCTGGCGCAATGTTTGTATCTATAAGTGTAAATCCTGATGATTTACAGGCTCGACTCATTCTACGTAGTAGAGGTATTAGGTCTGCTGCATCTAAATGGTATAATAGGCCCGAGCAAATCACGAGATCGAATTTGCCAAGTTGCTCCCAAAGACCGCCATGTGTCACATCGCCTAAAATCCACTTGCAGCGGTTAGTTATGCCTAGAGCTTTCGCTGCAAATTCAGCCTTTTCCAGATGTCCTTTGCGAATATCGACTCCCACAACGTTAGCTCCTTTTAGACCAAAAGTTAAACCTATGCCACCTTCTAGGCATCCTAAATCTAGAACTCTCATTCTGATGAATGTCCTATTGAATAAATCTCTGCGTAAGAAAGTCTTGCACAGGTTAGAATATAGTGCTGCCCTCTGTTGGGCACGATCAGGCGCTCCTGGGGAAATAGTGAACAAACCAGGTGCAATTTCGATATTGTGTGCTGTCCATGGCCCTAGTCTATCCCTAATGTCTGCAAGTTTACTGGTTAATGACATCAGCTTTTCGAAGAAGACTTTTGCTTCACGCGGCCACCAAGCGGACCACCACTCATTGTGAAATCAAATAATTTCATCTTGATCAAAAAGCCATACATTAAGGGTAAAACAGTATTATGCTCCGTGGCTGTGATTACCAGCTTCTGTGGCAAACCCTTTGAATGCATTACGGGAAAGCTGGCAAGACACGGAAAAAGTTGTGCAACTCGACCCACCCACCATTCTGGAGGAGCCAACAAGATGTGGGCATTCCGGCCATCTGCCAATGATTTAACGGCTGGTTGTAGATCAATAACTAAATAACAAAAACGCTTTGTTAGGCTCTTGATGTCTCTTAAAACTGCATCAATGCTTTCCATCTCAATATGCTCAAGAACATCGAGACATGTTAAAATATCTACGGGCGCATTGGGCTTCTGCTCCCATTTCTCAACAGCCGGATCATAACCGCTAATATTTATTTTTACCGGAAGCGACTCACGCAGTCGATCAACCAACTTCCCTTTCCCTGTACCATAGTCTAGTACTGAGTCACAGATGCCAAGCTCATGCATCCGTCTTAGGGCGGCAGGCAGGTGACTTCCGAGGCCAGCCCCGTCTGGCCGGTTTCCAAATTGGCTACTCTGAGCATGCAGTGCCCTGTTGAGGGCTTTCTGTTCGTCCGAAATCACGTTGGCCAAGATCGACTCCAAGGTCATCGCACATCATTCTTTCATGCATGAGTAACCCTCTTGGCACCCTACGACCACCTTTGGAACCTGATCCCGAGAGATGGCTGACCGATGACCGGCGTCGACAGCTCTTCCAGCAGTTTGAGCCTGTAGCGCCGCTGCTGCGCCGCAGTGGTCTTTGGAGGGCTGTTCTCGGTTACTGGGTTCGTTGGCAGGCTTCTCTAGATGCAAACTGGACTCCACCGGAGGAAGAGGCCTGCATTATCCAGCTTGTTGACCAGTGGATGGAAACCAATAGTCTTGATGATGCCTGCCTGACCTCAATTGAGTTACAAGCGAAGTTGCGTGTATCACCCGCTGCAGCACGCTGGAGTCGTCAACAGTGGGGCCACCGCCTAGACTCGTTATATCTCGAGAGCAAGTCAAAACTTGATATGGCCAGCTGTCGACTGTTACGTATCAAAGATAAAAATCTTGCATTAGAATTGTATCATCGCATTAAGGCTGATGAAACAACATTTGAGAATGCAGCGCGCGATTTTGGTCAGGGGCCAGAGCGTTTACAGGGAGGTCTGATACCATTGCAGTCTTTGGAGCAAATGCCCTACGGGCTAGCCCCTCTGTTGGCTCGACTCAAAGTCGGCCAGCTAAGCATGCCTCTCCGCTTAGACCCTGGTTACTGTTTGGTCCAACTTGAGAGATTTAAGCCATCTCAGCTGGATGAGGGCGCAGAGGAGCGTCTCCTTGCGGAACAGCTCCGGCTATGGATTGATTCTGTTGTAGATGTGATTGTCACTCAAGTATTATCACACGACCACCAAGTACCCAACGAATCAGAATGACAGATACTAAGGCTCGGATTCAGCGACACAAAATTCAGCAACAATTGGCTAATGTAGCGCCTTTTTCATATTTATCCTCAGATCTGTTTGAGTCATGGATAGATTCATCGCAGCCAGTTTCTTTTGCCCCCGGCGAACGTTTGCTCCGACCAGATGAATTTAGTCCTTTTCTTTACCTTGTGATCAATGGTGAAGTTCGGCGTCTTGTCGTTGCAGATGAGGCAGATGGTCAAATCAGCCTCGATCGTAGAGGCCCCGGCCAGTTCTTGGGATGGTCTAGCTTACTTCGGGCCTCACCCTGTGAGCTTGTGCAAGCAAGCACTGAAGTACAGGCAATCACCTTTGCCGCAGATCGCTTCATCGAATTATTCCAGACTGAGCAGTCGTTCCGTGCTCATTTTTGCTGTTTAACTAATTCTCAAGAGGCATATACTGTAGCCGTTGCTGCTGCTCAGCTACTTCCTTCTCTACCTGCTAACTGGCGCACAGATCTCCTCGATAGGGTCCGTCACGCCCGAACAGCAAGTATAGAGCAAGGAGAATCACCTCTTAGTTTGCCATCTTTGCCGACCAAATGGCAATGGTATTTAAGTACAGATGAAGTGCCCGGCCTTCCTGTGGGATCTCTTTTACCTCCACACCTGACTACACTGCCATCAAGAGCCGGTTTTCGGCTTCCTTATAGATTTGTTGGCCTGCCTGACAGTTCTCTTCTAGAACGCTACAGCGCCAACGTTTATCTTCCTAATCATAATACTGAGGATATTCAAAATGTTTCTACTGACTTGTACCATCTTGGTATCCTAGAGGATGATCACCTAGAGGATGACCAGCGCTATCCAATTGTTCGTGGTCGTGGACCTCTGAACGAGGCCCTAGCAGTGTGTGAAATGATTGCCTTAGAGCAACAAGTGCCTTTTCGTAGAGATGCTATTAAAAAAGCTCTTGAAGATCAATTTAGACGCGATAAGTGTTTAAACCTGGAGTTGATGGCGGCACTTTGTGAGTTGCTTGGTATGCGATGCCAACTTGCTGAGACTTCAATTTCTTATATTAGCAGCATTGAGAACCCTGCCCTCCTGATGATAGAAAATATACCTGTGGTTTTTCATGGAGTTCGCAATCGTGAAATTATTTTTATTCATCCTCATTCTGGTATTCAGAGGATGCAACTCCAGCATCTGACGCAGTTGCTAGGTGATAAGCTCCGTTTTGTATTGCCTCGAAGAGTATCATCTACACCGACTAGCCGTTTTGGCTGGGGCTGGTTTACTCCATTGCTTAAGAAGTATAAAACTTCATTGCTTCTCGTATTCATAGCGTCCCTCCTCGCGCAGTTGTTCGGCCTTGCGATTCCTTTACTTCTTCAGCAAATTATAGATAAGGTGCTATCACAAGGGAATCTGAGCAGCCTCAATGTCCTTGGAACCGTTATGATATTGCTTGCTTTGTTCCAAGGTGTACTGCAGGCTCTTCGTGCATACATCTTTGTGGACACAACCGACCGCATGGATCTTACTTTGGGTAGCGCAGTCATTGACCGGCTACTGGCATTGCCTTTAAGTTATTTTGAAAAGCGACCTGTTGGAGAACTCAGCCAACGGCTTGGCGAGTTGAATACCATCCGCTCTTTTCTAACGGGAACTGCATTGATATCGGTTCTTAATATTATTTTCGCCTCTGTCTATCTTGTCGTTATGTTTTTATATTCACCTTTATTAAGTGGAGTTGCGCTCTCAACGTTTCCAATCTATCTTGCCATTGTTTTTGGTGTTGCACCAATTTACAAACATCTTATACGCAAGCGTGCTGTAGCTTCGGCACGTACGCAAAGTCATTTAATCGAAGTTATAGGCGGCATCCAGACTGTCAAAGCCCAGCATTTTGAGCTAACTGCTCGATGGAAATGGCAGGATCGCTATCGTAGTTTTGTTAATGAAGGCTTTAAAAGCGTCGCCCTCGGAACCACAGCGGGTGAAGTTGGCAATTTTCTCAATCAACTCAGTGGATTATTGGTTCTTTGGGTTGGTATGTGGCTCGTCTTAAAAGGCGAATTCACCCTCGGTCAACTGATTGCGTTCCGAATAATATCTGGCAATGTAACAGGCCCATTGCTTCAGCTTGCAGGCCTCTATCAAGGATTCCAAAGTGTTCAGCTGTCAATGGAGCGTTTAAGTGATATTGTAGATCAGAATCCTGAACTTCAGAGCCCAGAAGATATTGGACAAATTTCATTGCCACCAATTATTGGACACGTTAGGTTTGAGTATATAAGCTTTCGGTTTGGTCAGTCAGGTCCCTATCAGCTTGATGATGTTAGTGTAGATATACCGGCCGGTAGCTTTGTTGGAATTGTCGGTCAGAGTGGTAGTGGTAAAAGCACACTTATGAAGCTTCTTCCACGCCTTTATTCTCCTATTCGAGGTAGAATCTTAATTGACGACTTTGATATTTCAAAACTTGATTTGAGTAGTGTTAGGAGACAGATTGGGATCGTTCCCCAAGATTCCTTACTTTTTGAAGGCACTATTTCAGATAATATTTCGCTTAACGATCCTCAAGCTAGTACAGAATCCATCATTTCTGCTGCAAAGATAGCTTGTGCCCATGATTTTATAATGGGAATGGATCAAGGTTACGCAACACCTGTGGCTGAGAGAGGATCCAATTTATCCGGTGGGCAGCGTCAGAGAATTGCTATAGCCAGAACAATACTGAGTAACCCGCAGCTCCTAGTAATGGACGAGGCCACAAGCGCCTTGGATTATGACACGGAACGCCAGCTATGTTTAAATTTGCAGGCCTGGGCAGCAAACAGAACAGTATTTTTTATCACCCACCGATTATCAACTATTCGCAGCAGTGACATTATACTTGTTATGCATCAAGGCAGACTCGTTGAACAGGGCAATCATGATGACTTGATCTCTCTTAACGGACGATATGCAACCCTTTTTCGACAACAGGAGTCTATCGGCTGATCTATCCCTGACCAGTCTATTCTTCAACCACCATTCAAGTTTTCCTAGTAAGTGCCCGTTTTGAGTTATCGTCCGGGAGTTAATTTGTTACCTCTTAATCAACAACTTGGGACCTAACACAAGCGGTTTGCCAATTTTGGCCCAAAGGTCCACCCTGCAAGGTGTCCACCACCATTTGTCTGCGCTTGAGCACATTGCTGTGCCCCCGGCTCACCCTTTGACTTAAGATCGCTAGTGCGGTATTGTGCCGCAGAGGTCCCTAGCACAACCCTCCCGCTACTTCCACATGGCAATTTTCGGCATCTATACTGCGGCGCAGGCTGTTACAGCCACTGACGCCGCAGACACAATTGCGTTTTTCGGTGCAAGTGCTGTCTCCACCGCCAATACTGTCATCGCCGGCAACGGCGATGACATCATTTGGCTCGGTGCGCAGGGCTACACCGCTGTCTACACTGGAACACAAGCCGGGACACTATCCGGCACCCCAATTATCAGTGCTTCGCTGATTGGCCAGGACATTACTTACTCCACCTCTTTCACCTATGCTGCAACGGGTTCCAGCACTGGTAACTCCCTGACCGGTGTCATCACTTCACAAGCCGGCGCACGGCAGATTCGTTATGCCGGTCTTTATGGTAATGCTGGCAACGACAGCATTTACCTCGCACCTGTATTCACTGCTGGCGCTACTGCCGCCCCTGGTTTTACCAATTTCCAAAACTCCACAATCGGTGGTGGTGCTGGGGATGATTTGATCGGTACCATTTCCTTCGTTGCATCTACTGCGGTAACTGGTACCGCTACTACTGCTGCTGTATTTGACGAGGCACTCATCGAAGGTGGTGGCGGTAACGACACCATCGTGATCCTCGGTAATAGCGGCCTCTACACTGCTACAAGCATCCAGGGTGGTCAGGGTAATGACATTCTGAATCTTGATGATGAACTCGGTGGTTTTACTGCGGACTCCCAGCTCTTAGGTGGTGGTGGTGATGATGTTATCAGTGGCAGAATTAGTGCCTTTAATTCTGCCACTGTTGCAGGTGGTGGCGGCAACGATAGCATTACGCTTTCAGCTGCTATCGGTCACGCAACTCTGTTTGCTTTGGATACCTTCAACGTTGCCTCTCAATATGATGGCAATGATTTGCTTTCCGCGTTCTTCACTGGTGGCAATGTTGGCAGTGCCTCTGGTATTACCATCCAGGCTGGTGGCGGCAATGACTCGATTCACATTGGCGTATCCGCAGGCATCGCTCAGTCCAATGTGTATCAGCTCAATGCAGGCGATGACCTTCTGAGCTCCGTCCTAATCAGTTCCACCACCATTGAAGGTGGTGCAGGTAATGACACCATTCAAGGTATGAGCTCAATGCTCGCGTCTTACGCCCAGCTGGGTGGTGGTAATGATGTTTTTACCTTCAATGGAAGCGCTAGCGCGATGGCTACTGGTCTTTCAGCCACTACTCTCTTTGGTGGAGCTGGTGCCGACCTATTCAGCGGAACCGCCGGCGTTGCCAACGCCCGCATGACAATGGGTGCGCAGTGGGGCTACGCCTCTGCCGGGGACTCCAACATCTCTGCCACAGATTCGATCCACTTCTCGAATACCGGAGGTTCTTACCTCTTCCGTTGGACTCCTGGAAATGCATCCACAACCAGTTTCAACACCAGTACTTTCACAGCTACCAACGGTTCTGTGAACTTTACGGGTACTTTTGCGAACGGGGTCACTGCCCGAGCCGAGGCCCTGAGCCAAGCAGGTTTCTCTGCAGGTTCTACCTTCGCCTTCATTGATGGCAACAACAATTCCTACCTCTTTATCAGTGGAGGTACTTCAACCAGCATGGCTGATGACTTGGTTGTCAAGGTTGGAACAGCTGGTGTAGCTTCTGGTGGCTCAATCGCTGTCAGTGCACAAGTTGGAATTACAATGACTGTCGGTATAAACTGACACATCTACCTTCAACTTTATCTTTCTTACTTCGGGGAGGCTAAAAGCCTCCCCCTTTTTTTGATGAGAATCTTACTCCTAAAACTAGACACGACATTTGTAGAACCCTCTTGTAGTTACCCAACTAGGAAACCGGCATACAGTTCCTCTTTTTTTAATACACATGCTATTCTTGACCACTATGGCTTCCATGTTACTCGACTTGAATTAGCATACCCGCTTGGTTCTTATTTGCAACTTAACTCTACCGATCAGATTCGCCTGGCTCTTCGCACATCTTCATTATATACATTACTCCATAAGGAACTTAACGGCTTAATTTCTGATACTGACACTCTATCTCAGATTGATAAGCTTATTTCAGGTCAAGATCTCATCTGTTTCTATGGTGGTTTATTCAGTATCCTAACCCATACAACAGCGTGCTTTGCCATTACTGAAGTTGTATCGACACTTTTTAAGCGACCAACACTGCGTATTGGTAACTTCGCGAACCTTGCAGATTTCTTCCTCAAACAACATTCAGGTAATGTCACCATACATAATCTAATTGATACAGATCCAACAACGCCTGTCGTTAACTGGGCTTTTTCCCACGTACCGGCTCATTCTTATAATGAGCAGTCTCAATCATCTTCTTCGTCATCCGATCTGGTTTCATTACTCAATAATAATGCTGAAGGTTTTCAACAGAGACTTATCAATTACCATTATCAGTTCTTTGAATCTTCTAAGAAACGCTATTTAGCCTCGCTTCCCTCTATCTTTTCTAATCCAGCTTTTCTTAAACAAAGAGTTTTAACCATCGGAGGAGGATGCCCTCAGAGTTGCACCTTCTGTCCCTCGCGTAAGACCCCAAACTACACCTACCCAGCTAATATTCTTGCCTCCATTATCCAACATCTCTCTTCGACAATCCCATCACAGAGGATGTTAATAGACCTCTTGCATGCTGATCCCCTGGTTGATCCTAATTCATATGTTGCACTCGCAAATAGCCTTGCTAATACTCCGCTAACGAATAATATTATATCACGAATACAGACCCGTATAGCACTTCTATCAAACCAAGATCCAAACCTCTTCAGCGCTGCTGCTACATCCTTGATTTATGTTGGCCTGGAAACCATAGACCTTCAGATAAATAAAAGTGTCAAAAAGTATAATAATTCAATTGATAATTTCCTCTTATTAGCGCATGACTACAAGCGTCATGGTATATATCTTAGAGCAAATCTCATACTCGGTCTCCCGAATGAGACAGAAGACTATTACTCTAGACTTGCTGAGTTCATTTCAGAGAACCCCCTGCACATTGGGAATATCTGCCCCTTTCGACCTATTCCTGGTACACCCGATGGTGATTCACTCCTTATGACACTCATCAACTCCTATACTCGAAACAGCTCAGGCACTCATTTCTACCCTGACTGGTACAGCTCTAATGAAGTTATATACGACGAGTACTGCATCTCATTCATGAGTCGTTATGATCTCTCCCCTGGTTCACTTTCTTTACGATACTCCTCCCATTTAATACCCACTAATAAGATCGAGTCTGTATACACTGCTGCCCATTCACTAGCTCAAGCAGGCTTTGATATTATTGCACGCAATCTAGGTGTGTTGCCATCCAGCTGTCCCTCCCCTAGCTAGCGTTTATTCCTGTACATGCCACCTCTTCTCATCTCATCCTTGAATGATGACTTCTGATCCAAAATTCGCCCAAGCTTGCAGTCTTCATAAAGTTGGTGACCTCTCAGGAGCTATTTTGCTTTATCAACAGCTCTGGCATAGTAGTTCTCATGTGCAGGCAGCCATTAATGTTGCTGCAATATATCGTCAACAGTCAAATCATACTCAAGCTATTTATTATCTCACCGAAGTTCTAAAGACTGAACCATTAAATGGAGCTGCATGGGGCAATCTTGCAAATAACTACATGGATAATGGCCTGAGTACCTCAGCCATTCCTTGTTACATTAAAGCCATTAGCCTAGGAATTGTTAATGATGATATAATTCAGAGCCTTATAAATGCTTTTCGCAATGAAAAGCTTTATATATTTGCATTTCACCTTTCAATTGCGACTCTTAAAGCAGGATTTATAGAATCTGGTTTCCAAATACTCGAGATCCTTGCACTTATTAAGGACACAAATGGTGCACCTGATTCACACCTCAGCTCTCTTGTAGCCCAGCTTATCTCCGAATTGCAACCTGCTATTGGTGACAATGGTTTCCGGAGTATTCAGCGATCTCTATATATGGCAAGCAGCCTACTCTCTCTTAACTACAAAGAGGATGCCAAATTATATACGCAGAGAGCAGAGCAAATCCCCGTAGAGCCTCATTATTTATCCAAGAAGGCCGAATACGTTAATAATATACGATGGAATCTTGCAAACAAGCTTCTCCAATCTGCTAATTTTGACAGCGGCTGGTCATTTTACGATGCTGGACTTAAGGTAAAGGCTGAGGGTAAACAACGTTACCAGCGTTCGCTTTTCAAACCTTTTTCATCTAAACAGATATCATTATGGCGAGGCGAAGACCTTTCTAACAAGAGAATTCTTGTTTTGGGTGAGCAAGGCATTGGTGACACAATGATGTTTACTATTCTTCTTACCACCCTACTTCGTAAATGGCAAGTTCAAATAACCTTTGTACCTGGCGATAGACTGGTACCCATCTATAATAGAAGTTTTGGATCTAAACTCCGAATATTCAAATGCAGTGAAATTTTAAGGGAGGATCCGTCCCTTTTTGATTATATGACCCCAATAGGAAGTATTATGCAATACATTTGGGATCAAGAGACCATGCCATATCTCAAAACTCCTTTACTTCTTGCTGATCTTGGCATGACCAATAAACTCCGAAATAGGTATAAGCTTAACTCAGCTAGACCCACTATCGGCATCAGTTGGCGAGGCGGAGGCGGCAAACAAAAACGTGTTAGTGCTAAGAGTATTGAACTTACCGAACTTCTTCGTCCTCTCCTCCAGACTGAAGCTAATTTTATTAGCTTACAGTATGGGAATTCTATAGACTATGTCCGTGCTGCTGAGCAACAATTGAATACATCTATAATCTACGACACTACTGTAGATCCTCTTAAGGATATGGACTTGTGGTTATCACAAGTCTCCTTATGTGATATTGTTGTGAGCGTCGCTAACACCACAGTTCATGGGAGCGGCGGTCTCGGCATCCCTACTCTCTGCCTGGTTGGACATAACTATGACTGGCGCTGGGTTGACCCCGAACTTCACCACCCTAATTCTTACTGGTATTCCTCAATTGAGGCCATTTTCAAGTCTGATAGTAATACTTGGCGGCATGAACTTGCCTACATAAGCAAGCGTGTCCATGATATGCTAGATCTTCCTCCCTCACATTAGTGTTATGAGCATTTCTAAATCACTTTTTGAGCAGTCAAAGTACACTGAACTCACCATTCTATTCCGTGATACATTAAATCCAACTCCAGAGGACTCTCTTATTGCAGCAGCAGCATATTTTAAGCTTAATGACTTCGACAACTCAGTCCTTATACTGGAACCTTTATATCCTATACTTTCTGATTCTATCGACTATCTTTCACTGCTTGGTGCAGCCCTCCGGCGCCTTGGTCGGCTCGATGATGCTCTTCGTGTTTTTAAACACGGCGTCCAAGCTGCTGGTTCTAATAATAACGCGTTTCTAAATAACTATAGCAATCTTCTTGTTGACCTAGGTGATATTTCTGAGGCAATCACTGTCCTTCAAGACATCTTAAAGAGAGACCCTAGCTATGAAGATGCTTCTCTGAATCTCACCCGCGCTCAACGTATATTAGCCGAAAAGAACAGTACTACATCTAGTCTTACTCAAGTAGACCAGTTTATTCTCGGTGATCCTCTTGACCCCCTTTTAGAAGCCTTTTCAAGCGCAGAAAGTCTATATACACTCCAATCTTATCTCCCGGCATCCAAAGGTGTTTCTACTAATATAAAGTCAGATCTCATTAAGGTAGCAAGCTCTATTGCTAAGCACCCCCTTGTAAATGAGCAACTTGATAAACAGAATACTGACCTTCGTAAACTTGCCATACTTAACAAGCAAGTCAATCCCAAGCTTTCACTTAGATATTGCAATCAACTCGTTCATAATGGCGCTGACCCAACAGCACTCTATTCTTTAGTTGCTGAGGCTTATATTCACCTGAAGGATCTTATGTCAGCCGAAAAATTTTACCTTAAGGCATTTGGTATGGGCGAGCGTACTCTCGATGTATTAGCCAATCTCGCTCAACTTGCTAACATTAGAGGTTGTCTTTCAGAAGCTCAGAACTATCTCAATCTAGCACTGAGTTCTTATCCGGATAATACAAGTCTCGTCAAGTTACGTCAACAGATCTTGTCAAATTCTACAAGCTCCTCAAACACCTTATTATCTATAACAGCTTTTCCCACTTCTTCTAATGGTTAGGCATAATCCTTTTCGCCCAGGTGATATTGTTTACGTTGGCAATCAGGACAACCTTGGTTTTTCTTTTATACAGTACTGTACTGACAGAAATATACCTGCTTGGCTTCTGATATCAAAGCGTGGTATAAATCGTAGCGACCCTGATTTCTACTCTCCTGGCCTTTTTGATAAGTATGCCTCTCGCATAATGAAAGGTAAACAGTTTGTCGATAGCCTGCAGTTATTATATAAATCTCGTGGGTTACATATCTTCTCTACGGGTATCGAAATCATGCACATGTTGCAGTACTCTACTCCCTACAACTCTTACTATATTATTCCAACTGGCAGTGATCTATCAAACTGGCCCTTTGTGCAACCTTCTACTGCACTGATCAAAAACTACCTACTTTACAAGGATATCTTCTTTGACCGTATGGCTATGATTACTCGTATTTATACTAGTCAACTTGATTGTCTCTACGCAGCACGTGCTTTAGGTCTCCACAACAAGCTTAAATCCTGGGTATACCCGTCACCAATATCCTATATCGATTCAGCTCCAGGTATTAAAGTCGCAGCTTCACGAGATATTAAGACAATCTTCTTTCTTCCTTCACGTAAGAATGGCGATTCTCGCTATACGTCTGACAAGGGGCCCCAGCTTATTATTAATGCGATAGAAAAATTTGCCCTCGATTCATCCGAAGATACTCTTAACTCTTCATTCTTTCTTAATGTATGTAATGGCAATACTGGTAAGTTGACATATACCTTTCATAACTTTCAATCTGACCTTGACCTCCTGAAGGAAAAATACTCCCTTAACGTCCTTCACTTGAGAAATCTCTCAGCAATAGAATATTGGGGTATTTTAAGAGATCCACGCATCATCGTTATTGATCAATTCGGACAGTTTCATGGACATATGGGAGGCATTGGTAGAGAAGCCTGTGTTTCTGGACGTCCTGTTGTAACTGGCTGTCTTGATACTAATGATCGAAGCACACGACTCCTTTACGGTTCTCAATCGCCAATTCTTACTGCCTTTTCTGGTACTGAGATTTGTAACCACATGAAATGGTTTTCTGAACTTACCCCCCACAAGCGCAAGGTTCTTTCCAAACGTATCCGCGAGTGGGCTTTAAACATCTTTAACCCCGATAGAGCTTTCAAGTCTATCTTAGATGATATTAGGAATTCTGAGTCTTTTTCTGCTTCATGAGAGTATTGTTTATTCATAATAATTACCCAGGTCAATTTGGCTATCTCGTCAAGTTTTTTATTTCTAATAGTCACCACGTTACCTTTCTTAGTTCTTATGCTCCTTATCGTCATCCTAATGTAACTCACCTTGTTTCTAATAATCCCACAGAAGATCCAGTTAAGAGTCAAGAGTTCTTTGCCTCATCCCTTAGCAGTCTTTCTACGGAATGTTCTTATGACTTAATAATCAGTCATTCTGGTTTTCTGTGTGGAACCTTTGCCAAATTCTTTTTTCCCAACACCCCACTCATCTCGTATCTTGAGTGGTGGTTCTCTCCTTACTACACTGATCAATTTGTTACCACGCCTTATTTTGACTATTCTTCCTCTCTTTCACACAAGCAGTATTTACGAAATAGTCATTTGGCGCTTGAGTTGTCTACCTCGGATGCAATCGTTTCGCCAACTCATTGGCAGTGTAAGTATATACCTGATATATTCAAGTCTAAATTACATATTATCTTTGATGGTGTCCCCAACTACCGTAAGCTTCGATCCAAAGTACAATCAAGTTATCTTATTTACGCTACAAGAGGCCTTGAGCCAATTCGCTGTTTCCCAGAATTCATAAAAACTATTCCTTTCCTACGGCAATCAGGTTTCAATAAATCTATTGTTATTATTGGGTCCGACAAAGTTCATTATGGTGTTGGCCGTGCAGTGTCAAAGGTTAATTCTTTCAAAGACTGGGCTCATCACTACCTTTCCTCTCATGATTCAGCGCACAATGTCTTTTTCTTGGACAAGATGCCTAAACCTAGGTATATGAAAATTCTTTCGCAATCATCTTTGCATGTTCACCTATCACAACCATTCGTACCAAGCTGGAGTCTCTTTGATTCTATTTCATTGGCTAATCCGATTCTATATACCAGCAACTCCGCTTTAACGCCCATTTGTAGCACATCCCAAGTTGCTCAATCGACCAGTAACACATTCAACCCTGAAGCCCTTGCTCAGGATATCCAGAGTGCTTATAGGAAACCATATCTTCCCTCTCATGACCCTCTTTTCTGGGAGCTCTACGGAATCACCTCTTGTCTACAACGTTGGCACGAGCTTATTCAGTCATTGATCTAAACCACTATAATGTAAATTAAAGAGCCTTGCATCAACCCCTTGTTTATCTAATTGCAGTGACACCCTTAACATCTTGATAGGCATCAGTTGACTCGTTCATATTCTTGATTTGATTTTGTTCGTTCTCTACTCTTTTCTATCTGTCTTCTATGTCACATCATTCCTGCGGCGAATCCACCAGTTCATCAGTTAGTTCTCATCTCTTTTTGTTCGTCTAAGCTGCTTTTCAGTGATCCAATAGCGTTTCTGTCTTTATGCACTTCAGTGTTTAAGCACTTCTCATTTTTTGCCGTTAGTTCTCTAGCAGTTGTTTTTCACTACGTTTATTCGTAAAGTATTTCGTCGTGTCGCTGTGGGGAATGGCCACCTGTGCTTAATCCCTCTGATTCTATTATTGAACAAATGGTAGCGACGCATCATGTTGTCCCTCCCCTGCCCCCTCTGCCAGGAAAGATGACGCCTCTCCATCGCGACCACTTCATTCACCAGGGGGCTTGATGGAGCAGAGCAATGCGTCGTTACAGCGAGGCCGTCAAGGCTGATGTCTG
>Ga0194130_10004282_pt1 | contig 18286 bp, 17 predicted proteins | sample TA2KigsurfametaG_FD_160084 | JGI IMG/M metagenome (GOLD analysis project Ga0194130, IMG submission 160084) | Freshwater microbial communities from Lake Tanganyika, Tanzania - TA2015050 Kigoma 12 surface | ecosystem: Environmental > Aquatic > Freshwater > Lake | place: Tanzania: Lake Tanganyika... | reverse complement strand
ACGTCGCGATCGGCGAGGCGCTGTCCTGGCTGTGGCGGCGCGCGGGCGGCGCGGACATCGATCCGCCGCGCGGCTAGACTGCGTCCCACCCTCGCAACAGGCCGGAGCCGGCACGCATGGCGACGACGCCGACCTACGCCCTCGGCCCCGGCTTCATGGGCATTGCGCGCAGCGAGCGCTCGGCGGCGTCCTGCGTCGCCGGCCTGCCGATCGATCTCGGCACTACCAACCGCGCCGGCGCGCGCGAGGGCCCGGCCGCGATCCGCGCCGCCAGCCGCATGCTGCGCGACGGCGTGCATCCGGGAAGCTGGCGTGACCCGCTGGGGCTTGACCTCGCCGACATCGGCAACCTCGAGACGGTGTTGGGCGACATCCCGGCGAGCTTCGCGCGCATCGAGGCGCAAGTGGCGGACCTCGCGCATGTCGTCGCGCTCGGCGGCGACCATGGCGCGACGCTGCCGCTGCTGCGCGCGCTGCGCCGGCGCCTCGGCAGGCCGCTCGCGCTCGTCCAGTTCGACGCGCATGTCGACACCTGGCCCGACAGCTTCGGCCAGCCGATGGGCCATGGCTCCGTCTTCTTCCGCGCCATCGAGGAGGAGCTCGTCGACCCGCGCCGCATGGTCCAGGTCGGCATCCGCAGCCCGGTCGACCGCGCGACCTGGGACTGGACGCTCGCGCGCGGCGTGACCGTGCTCGACGCGCAGCGCGTCCACGAGTCCGGCCCCGCCGCCACCGCGGCGGAGATTCTGCGCGTGGCCGGCGGCGCGCCCGCCTATCTTTCTTTCGACATCGACGCGCTCGACCCGGCCTTCGCGCCGGGCACCGGCACGCCGGAGATCGGCGGGCTGGCGACCTGGCAGGCGCAGGCGATCCTGCGCGCGCTGGGCGGAGTCGACTTCGTCGGCATGGACGTCATGGAGGTGGCGCCCGCCTACGACCATGCGGAGGTCACCGCGCTCGCGGCGGCGACGATCGCGTGGGAGTACCTGTCGCTGATGGCGGATCCGCGCCGGCCGGAACGCTGCGCGCCCTCGCGCGCCACCGCCACTTGAATTCCAGCGCGGCGTGCGCATCTGGCGCGCGGACGCAATTCGCACGTGCCCCAGGCCCGCGAGGCTACGCCACGGCGCGGGACGCAGATCCCGCGCCGGGCCACCGAGCGCTCGAGGTCAAGCAACGACGTCACGCGTCCCTTCGGGAAAGCCGGCCATCCATGGGCCGGCGCGCCCCGGGGGGAACGGGATCTCGCCTGCCGTAGACCTCCGGGGCCCAGCGCCCCGAAGCCAATCGCGTCGACGCGATCCCCGACCCTCCGCGAGCGCCTCTTCGCAAGAGGATGTCGTCGAGATGACCAGGTCGCCGCTTCGCATCGCCGTCTCCCCGCTTCGCCGCGGCCGGGCGCTCCCCGCGCCGGCGGTCCTTCCCGCGCTAGACGAGGTCGTGGCGCGCGAGCGCCCGCACGAGCCGCTGCACGCGCTGCGCCCGGCGACGCTTCGCCGCGCCGCGCGGCGTTTCGTCGAGGGCTTCCCCGGCGACACGCTCTACGCCGTGAAGTGCAACGCCGACCCGCGCGTGCTGCGCGCGCTGTGGGAGGGCGGCGTGCGCCACTTCGACTGCGCCTCGCCGGCGGAGATCGCGCTCGTGCGCTCGATGTTCGAGCGCGAGGCGGCGATCCACTACATGCATCCCGTGCGCGCGCGCGCGGCGATCCGCGAGGCCTTCCATCGCCACGCGGTGCGCGACTTCGTGCTCGATTCCGAGGCCGAGTTCGCCAAGCTCATCGACGAGACGGGCGCGCGGCCGGGCGAGCTCGTGCTGGTCGTGCGCATCGCGCTGCCGAAGGGGCAGGCGCGCCACGACCTCTCGGGCAAGTTCGGGGCCGGCTTCGACGAGGCGGCGGCGCTGCTGCGCCGCTGCCGCCCCCTGGCCTCCAGCCTCGGGATCTCTTTCCATGTCGGCTCGCAATGCCTCGAGCCCGAGGCCTATGCGCGCGCGATCGCGCTGGCCGACGCCGTCGCCGGCGCGGCCGGCGTCGCGATCGACGTGCTCGATGTCGGCGGCGGGTTCCCGGTCGCCTATCCCGACGCCGCCGTGCCGCATCTGGGCGCGTTCTTCGCGGCGATCGCGGCCGCGCATGCGGGCGCTGCCCATCTCGCGCCGACGCGGCTCTGGGCGGAGCCCGGTCGCGCGCTGGTCGCGGGCGCCGGTTCCGTTGTGGTCCAGGTCCAGGCGCGCCGCGGCGACGCGCTCTACGTCAACGACGGTATCTACGGAACCCTGTCGGATGCCGGCGTCCCGGCCTTCCGCTTCCCGGTCCGCGCGCTGCGCGCCTCGGCGGCGTCGCTGCGCGGCTTCGCCTTCTTCGGCCCGACCTGCGATTCCGCGGACCGGATGGCGGGCCCCTTCGCCCTTCCCGACGACATCGGCGAAGGCGACTGGATCGAGATCGGCCAGCTCGGCGCCTATGGCGCCGCGCTGCGCACGGCTTTCAACGGCTTCGACCGCGCGCACCTGGTCGAGGTCTCGGACCCGCCGCTGCTGCCTACGCCGGGCCGGGACGACTGAGGCAGGGCCGGCCCGCTCACCAGCGCAGGACGAGCGGGCCGAGCGCCGCGCCGAGAGCACCCGTCAGCGCGATGCCGGCCGTGTACCAGGCCGCGACGAAGGCGATCGCGGCCTCGGGGCAGTGCAGCGCATAGCCGATCGCGCCGATCGACCCGGCCAGCAGGCCCGCGGCGGCGCCCGCCGCGCGCGGGCGCGTGGGCGCGAGATCGCGCAGCGCCCAGAGCGCGGCGGCGAGCGTCGGCAGCGACAGGAAGAGCACGCTGAAAGGGCAGGTCTTCCAGGACTGTCCGAGCAAGGCCGACAGGCGCAGTTCGGCCGGTTCCGCCCAGAGCGTGGCGGCACCGAGCGTGACCATCGCGCCGAACACCGCCAGCGCCAGGCCGCGCGGCGCGTCGGCCGATGCCGCCGGTCGCGCGAGCCGGGCGTTCAGCCATCCGGTCGCCAGCGCGAGCGCGCCGGCATAGGCGATCTTGGTCCAGGGAACATGCGATGCGAACATCGGTGCGGGGATAGCGCCGAGGATGGTGACCGCGATCCCGCCGCTGGCCAGCAGTCCCGCGAGCGCGGCCGGCGCGAGGCGGCGCGCGGCGAGCGCGCGCGGCGCGGGGCCCGCGTCGCGCGCCAGCAGCTCGATCAGCGTGTCGGTTCTCATGTCGGATGTCCTGGCGCGGGAAGGGTCATGTCGGATCGACGCTGCGCACGCGCGCGGCGAGGCGCTTGAGCCCGCGATGGACCTGGACCTTGATCGCGGACTCGGAGGCGCCCGTGCGCGTCGCCGCCTCGGCGACCGACAGGCCCTCAATCTTGGTCAGCACGATGGCGCGCTGCTGCGCGGGCGGCAGTTCGCGCAGCAGCGCGTCGAGGTCGCGCTTCGCGCCGCCGTCCTCGGGATCGACCGCGAGGAAGCGCTCGGCGACGTCGTCGATCGGATCGTGCAGCGCGTCGCGCCGCCCCCGCCGCCGCCACAGATCGACCAGCTTGTGGCGCGCGATGCCCAGAACCCAGGCGGTCACGGGCAGTTCCGGATCGTAGGTGCCGCGTCGCAGATGCAGGGCCAATAGCGTCTCCTGGACCAGATCCTCCACCGCGTCGGGCAAGCCGACGAGGCGGCGCTTGAAGAAACCGCGCAGGCGCGCGGCCAGCAGCTCCAGACAAAGCCTGTACGCCGCCGCGTCGCCGGACTGCGCGCGCAGCCAGAGCGGCTTCAGGCCGGATTCGAAATCGCCGGGGCTGGCGTCGGCATTCATTTCGCTGACCGGGGTCCCATGGTTACGCCCCCGGCAGGATGCGTGTTTCGGCGGCCAGGGCAAGCCCGGCCGGTCACTCCGTTGCGAGCCGCAGGACGGTGCCGCCGGCCGCGCGCGCATCGGCCTCGTCATGCGTGACCAGGATCGTCGGCAGGCCGCGCGTGCGGGCATGCGCGAAGACCAGCCGGCGGAAATCCTCGCGCAGCGCCGTGTCGAGTTTCGAGAAGGGCTCGTCGAGCAGCAGCGCGCGCGGTTCGGCGAGCAGCGTGCGCAGCAGCGCGACGCGCGCGCGCTGGCCGCCGCTTAGCGTCGCGGGGTCGCGGGCGGCGTAGCCCTCGAGCCCGGCCTCGCGCAGCGCCGCGTCGATGCGCCCGCGCCGTGCGTCGCGCCCGCGGACCGCCGCGGGCAGGGCGAAGGCGAGATTGCCGCCGACGGAGAGATGCGGGAACAGGAGATCGTCCTGGAACAGGATGCCGAGCCGCCTGTGCTCGGGCGGCGCGCCGTCCAGCACGCGATCGCCCAGCGCAACGCTGCCCTGCGCCGCGAAGGCCGGGTCGAGCGTGCCGGAGACGAAGGCCAGCAGGCTGCTCTTTCCGCAGCCGCTCGGCCCCATCACCGTCAGGCACGCGCCCGGCGCGATCTCCGCGCAGAGATCGCGGATCAGGTGCCGACCGCCGATCGCGATCCCGACGCTGCGCAGGCTGAGCGCGCTCACCGCCATCGCCGCAACCTCCGGACCATGGCGGGCCAGGCCACCGCGGCGCCGTAGGCGGCGAGCGGGAACGCGGCCTGCAGCATCGCCCAGGTGCCGATCACGCGGCGATCCGCCCCCGAGGACAGCGTGACGGCTTCGGTGGTCAGGGTCGCGACGCGCCCGGCGCCGGCGAGCAACGTCGGCAGGTAGAGCCCGGCGCTCACCGCGAAGGCAACCGCGGCGGCGATCAGCACCGGCGGCAGCAGGATCGGCAGCTTGATGCGCCAGAAGACCCGCCAGCGCGACGCGCCAAGCGCAAGTGCGCTGCGCGAATAGCGGTCGTCGTAGCTGCGCCAGGGATCCACGAGCGAGAGGAACAGATAGGGGATCGCGAAGACCAGATGCGTCCACAGCACCGCGCCGAAGCTGCCGTCGAGACCGGCGCGCACCAGCAGGATCTGCAGCCCGAACAGGAATGCGACCTGCGGGACCAGCAGCGGCAGGTAGAGCAGGGCGAGGCTGCGCGAGGGCTTGCCCGCGCGCGCCTGGGCCTCGCGCTCGAGGCAGGCAAGCACCAGCGTCAGGGCGATCAGCGTCGCCGCCAGTCCGAGCGCCAGCGTCGTCGCGGCGGGGCCAGCGAGGCTGTCGGCCTGGCGCATCCAGTTCGCGCCGGTGAAGCCTTCCGGCCAGGCGTCGGGCCAGCGCCAGCGCGTCGCGACGGACCACAGCGCGAGCGACAGCATCGACGCGGCGGTCAACGCCAGGAGCGCGATACCTGCGCTCGCGGCGATGTCGGCTGCCCGGCCGATCGCCGGCCGGCGCGCGCCGCGCATCGCCCAGCGCGCCAGCGCCGCCTGCAGCGCTGCCTCCACCGCGCGCCAGGCCGCGAGGCTGGTGACGACCAGCGCCAGCAGCAGCATGGACGCCGCGGCGGCCGGAAACAGCCAGCGCGGGTCGGGATCGCCCAGCCAGCGCACCACCATGACAGCCAGCGTCGGCGGATTGCCGGGACCGAGGATCATCGCCACGTCGACCACCGACAGCGAGAAGGCGAGCACCGCCATCGCCGGCAGCCTGATCTGGGCCAGCACCTGCGGCAGCACAACCGCGAGCCAGGCCTGCGCGGGTCCGTAGCCCAGCGCGCGCGCGGCGCGCAGCTGCGCGGCGGCGGGGATCTGGTTCAGCGCGCCCAGCATCATCAGCATGAGATAGGGCACCTCCTTGAGCGCCAGCGCCAGGACGATCGGCCATCCCGATTCATGGCCGATGGTGCTGAAATCCGGCGGCCGGCTCCAGCCAGTGAGCCAGGGCGAGAGCGTGCGCAGGACCCAGCCCGAGGGCAGGATCAGGAACGCCATGCCGATGGCGAGTGCGGAATGCGGCATCGCCAAAGCGGGCGCGATCCACGCGCCCAGCCGGCGCCCCGCGGGACGGTGATGCAGCGCCGCCGCCATGCCCGTGGCGACGAGCATCGAGAGCAGCGTGGCGCCCCAGCCGGTCGTCAGGGTCAGCGTCAGCGCGGCCGCGAAGCCGGGGGTCTCGAACAGCCGACGCCAGGGGTGGAGCGACAGGCCGTCGCCGCCGAGCGCCGGCAGAAACCCGAATGCCGGCAGGACCGTGCCCGCCAGTCCGGCGACGATCGGCCCCAGGAAGACGACGAGCGTCAGGCCCGGCGCCAGCCGCAGCAGCTTGTGGGGCTGCGTGCGTGCGCTCATCTCGCCGTGCGGCGGCTCCACTCGGCGGCGATGCGCGTCATCCAGCTGGCATGCGGCTCGAGCTGGATCGCGCCGAGCGCCGACGGATGCGGCAGGGCCGGATGACCGGGCAGCGCTTCGAACAACCGGCGCTGTTCGGGCGAGAGCTTGCCGGCATCGAGCACATTGGCGGTGCCGAGCTGGCGGATGTCCTGGGCGCGGGCCTGGCTTTCCGGATCGAGAAGGAAATTGGCGACGACCAGCGCGCCGTCCTTGTGCGCCGCGTTGAAGGGAATGGCGACGAAGCTGGTGTTGCCGATGCTGCCCTTGGCGAAGGTGAAGCTGCGCACGCTCTCCGGCAGCAGCCCGGCCTGCGCCGCGACCGCGGCTTCGGACGGGTTGAAGGACAGCGTGATGTCGATCTCGCCGTCGTTGAGCAACTGGCGCTGCGCCGCGGCGTTCTCGGGGAATTGCCGTCCCTGGCGCCAGAGCACGGGACGCAGCTGGTCGTACCAGGCCCAGAGCGGCGTGGTGGCGGCCTCGAAGCCCGCATCCGTGGCCGGGCGCTGGAAGATGTCCGGGTCTGGCGACAGGTCGACCAGCGCCTGCTTGAGGAAAGTCGAGCCCATGAAGTTGGCGACGTTGGGATGCGTCAGCCGTCCCGGATTCCGGCGGGCCCAGGCGAGCAGCGCCTCGGCCGAGCGCGGCACGTCGGCGGGCGGCAGACGAACGGAGTCGTGGACGAAGACGAGCTGGGCCAGACGCCACGGCACCGCCATGCCGTCCACCGGCGTCGTGAAGTCGACGACGTTGGACCGCTTGTTCGTCGTGTCGACGAGCCCGGCATTGGGCAAGACCGGCAGCACCGGGCCGTGCAGAAGACCCTGGTCCTTCATGGCGAGGAAATTGGGACCGTTGATCCAGATCAGGTCGACCCCGCCGCCCTGCAGCCGCCCTGCCGCCTTCTCGGCGACGACCTTGGTCACCGCCTCGGCGGTGTCCTTGAGTCGGACATGCTGGACGGCCACGCCATGACGCGCCCGCGTCTGCGCGCCGACCCACGCTATGAAGTCGTTGGTCTTCTCGTCGCCCGCCCAGGCGTTCCAGTACACGGTCTGGCCGCGCGCCTTCGCCAGGACCTCCGTCCAGGGCGGTACGGTCTGCGCGCGCGCGGCGCGCGACAGGACCGGCAGCGGCGCGGCGGCGAAGGCGGCGAGCAGGTGGCGACGATGGATCATGGCGGTCCTTCTCTTCGGCTGCTGCCGGTCTCAGGCGGGCATCAGCCCGGCGCGAGCGTCGCGGGCCGCGTCGCGCGCCGCGATTCGCCTCGCCCGCGCCTCGGCGATCACCGGCCCCAGATGCTCGCGGTGGAAGCTGTCGCAGCCGATGCAGAGATTCTCGTAGGCCTGGCCGTCGGGCAACGTCGCGCGCGACGCGGCGGCGAAGCGCGCCTCGTCCCAGCCATGGGCGACGCCCATGCGTTGCGGCTGGCCCGCGTCGATGGCCTCGAAGGCGGGAATCCCCGCCAGCGAGTCGAGGATCTCGATCAACGGCTCCTCGACCAGATTGCCGAGCGGCAGGGCGGTCTTGACGCAGCACGGATAGACGCTGCCGTCCGGTTCGACCGAGACCTCGCTGCCGGCGAAGCGATGGCGCAGGAAATTGAGTCCGCCCGACCAGCGGTTGCAGAAATTGTCGTCGATCGTGGCGCGCGGCAGGCTGTTCTCCCACGCCCGCCCGCGCGGCCAGAGCTTGCCGATCCAACTGTCGGGCGTGGCGCCGAAGAAGCTGTAGAGCGGGCCCTCTTCCGCGCGCCAGTCACGCGTCGCCGCCGAGACCCCGGAGGGACGCATGCCATGGCGCTCGAACAGTTCCGTCAGGCGTTCGACGAAGGCCCGCTGCTTCTCCGGCCCTTTCATGCCGACGTGGAAATCGTCGACGCTGGCGACGGAAATCATGTGCACGCCGCGGTCCAGCAGGTCGCCGACGATGCGGTCGGTGAGCAGGTCGCCGGTCGTCTGGATGATGATCCTCGCGCCGCCGACGGCGCGATAGCGCGCCTCCAGGCGCTCGATCACCTTGTAGGTCACGCTTTCGCGCACGGCGTCGAGCAGCGACTCGCCGCCCGAGAGGATGATGCGCCCCGTCCGCTCGACGCGCCGATCGGGCGGCTCCGCGGGATCGACATAGGTCATGCGCTCGGGGAAATGGTCGACGATGCGGGGAAAGTTGCGGATCGCCTCGTCGACGACGTCGCCGAGCGCCGCGCGCGTATAGGGGCGGAACCGGCTGTCGTAGCAATGCTTGCACCGCCGGTGGCAGGCCCAGGCCATGACGTAGTAGATGGATTCCATCTCGGGGCGACCTCCGCGCGGGACGGTGGCGGGACCGGCACGTCGCGGCCCCGCATCATGCCATCGGGTTCGCCGCGCGCCAGTGCCGGGTTACATCGCGCCCTCCGACTTGCGCCCGTAACCGGCGCGGCGCCGCGCGCGAAATGTCCTCGGACGTTCCCGGGGTCGGAAAGGCTGGTGCCGGCATGCCTGCAACGCCCATGACGCGCGCGCCCACGGGCGCCCCGCCGCTCTCCATCGTGATGCCGGTCCTCGACGAGGCCGCCGGCATCGAGGCCGCGCTGCGGCCGCTGCAGGCCTTGCGCCGGCGCGGGGTCGAGCTTGTGCTGGTCGATGGCGGCAGCGCGGACGATACCCCGGGGCTGGCCGCCGGATGGGTCGATGCCTGCCTCTACGCGCCACGCGGGCGGGCGTCGCAGATGGACGCCGGCGCGCGCCGCGCGCGCTCGGGGATCCTGCTTTTCCTGCATGCCGACACGATCTTGCCAGAGGAGGCCGACAGCCTCGTGCGCGCGGCCATCGAGGCCGGCGCGCAATGGGGCCGCTTCGATGTCCGCATCGCGGGCCGGCCCGCGATGCTGCGCGTGGTCGCGGCGCTCATGAACCTGCGCTCGCGGCTCACCGGCATCGCGACGGGAGACCAGGCGATCTTCGTCACGCGCGCCGCCTTCGAGCGCATCGGCGGATTTCCGCTGCAGCCGCTGATGGAGGACATCGAGATCTCGCGACGGCTCAGGGCGATCGGCCATCCGGCCTGCCTGCGCGCGAAGGTCACGACGTCGGGCCGTCGCTGGGAGCGCCGCGGCGCCTGGGCGACGATCCTCCTGATGTGGAGGCTGCGCTGGCGCTACTGGCGTGGCGAAAGCCCGGAACGCCTCGCGCAGGCCTATCGATGACGACGGCCGTCATCGTCTTCGCGAAGGCGCCGGTGCCGGGCCTCGCCAAGACGCGCCTGGCGCCCGCGCTGGGCGAGGCCGTTGCCGCGGCGCTGGCGGAGCGCATGCTGCGCCATGCGCTGGCGCAGGCGGTGGCCGCCGGTATCGGCCCGGTCGAGCTCTGCGCGACGCCCGATGCGCGGCATCCGATGCTTCGGGATATGGCGGAGGCCAGCGGCGCGGCGCTGCTGGCGCAAGGATCGGGCGATCTGGGCGCGCGCATGGCGCGCGCGCTTCGTCGCCAGCTGCGGCGCTGGCCGCGCGCGCTCCTGGTCGGGACCGATGCCCCGGCGCTCGGCGCGCGCCAGTTGCGGGAAGCCGCACGCGCCCTGGACGATCACGACGCCGTCTTCGTGCCGACGCATGACGGCGGCTACGTGCTCGTCGGCCAGCGACGCCCCGGAGACGGGCGATGCTTCCGCGGCATGGCCTGGAGCCATCCGCGCGTGATGGACGAGACGCGCCGGCGCCTCGCCGAGGCCGGGCTGCGCTGGGCCGAGCTTTCCCCCGTCCGCGACATCGACGGTCCCGCGGACCTGGCATCGCTGCCGCCTGAATGGCGCGAGGGCCTGCCCGTCATGCCGGGCGGGAGGGATGTGCTCCATGGCGGCTGATCCGGCGCCGCCGACCGGCCAGGATGCGATGCGCTCCCTGCTCCGGGACATCTTCAGCCGCGGCATCGGCAAGGAGGAGATGCCGGAACGCGTGCGCCGGGAACTCCGCGCCGAGCAGCATCGCGGCGACATCCTGACGAGCGTCGTCCAGCTGGCGCTGTGCGCGATCTTCGTCGCCCTCTACACGCTGTCGCGCGGCACGTCGCCCGCGGACGCACCATTCATGCCGGTGCCATGGGCGCTGGCGGCCTATGCCGCGTTCTCGATCGCCAAGTTCGGCCTCGCCTGCCGCGGTCCGCTCGCCGCGCCGGTGCAGGTCGCGTCGATCCTCGCGGACATGGTGCTGCTGCTCGGGCTGATCTGGAGCTTCCACATCCAGTACGGGCAGGTCGCCGCCTTCTACCTGAAGGCACCGACGCTGCTCTATGTCTTCATCTTCATCGCGCTGCGCGCGCTGCGGATGGAGGCGACCTACGTGGTCGTGGCTGGCGCCGCCGCCGCCGCGGGCTGGCTCGTCCTGGTCGCCTATGCGGCGATGGCCGGGGAGGGCGGGATGGCCGTCACCCGCGACTTCGTCGTGTACATGACGTCGTCGACGATCCTCTGGGGCGCGGAGATCGACAAGATCGTCTCGATCGGCCTCGTGACCGGCGTGATCGCGCTGTCGATCGTTCGCGCGCGCCGGATCCTGCACCGCTCCGTCACGGAGGCGGCCGCGGCGCGCGAGCTGCGCCGCTTCTTCGACCCGCGGGTGGCGTCGCGCATAACCGGGGCGCAGGAGCTGCTCGAGCCGGGCCACGGCGAGCGCCGCGACGCCGCGACCCTGTTCGTGGACCTGCGCGGCTTCTCGGCCCTCTCCCGCCTCGTCGACCCGGACACGCTCGTGCGGATCCTGACCGACTACCATGCCAACCTGATTCCCCCGATCCGCGCCCATGGCGGCAACATCGACAAGTTCCTCGGCGACGGGATCATGGCGAGCTTCGGGGCCACCAGCCCATCCGCCAGCCACGCCGCGGACGCCCTCCGCGCGACGGAGGCGCTCGTGCTGGCGGCGGACGCCTGGCTGGAGCGCCTGCGTCGGGAGGGCATCCCGGTCGCGGGCGTCGGCGTCGGGACGGCAAGCGGCTCGATCGTCTTCGGATGCATCGGCGACGGCGCGCGGCTTGAATACACGGTCATCGGCGAGGCGGCGAACCTCGCTCAAGGCTCGAGAAGGCCACCAAGGCGCAGGGCGTGCCGGCGATCGTCCTTGCGTCGACCTGGGACCTCGCGCGTGCGCAGGGCTACGTGCCGCGCGCCGTCGCGCCGTCGCGACGCAGGATCGACGTCGCCGGGATCGATGGCCCGGTGGACGTGGTGCTGCTCAGCCGTGATCCGCGGGAGGCGTGAAGCCCGTGCAGCCCCGGGAGCGAACCCGGTCCAGTTCGTCGAGCGCCGCGCGCGTGGCGGGGGCGTCGTCCGGCCTGGTCTTCAGTTCGGCGCGCAGCCAGGCAAGATCGTCGCCGTCGTCGATGTCCCGGACCGGCGCGAGAAGCCGCGTCTTCAGGCGATGCGCAGCGGCGCGGCGCAGCGTCTGGGCCAGCACCTGCGGACCGCCCCAGGCCATCGGCGCGAAGAGGGGAGCGGCGGCTTGCGCGCATCGCACGCCGATCAGACAGTAGCCGCCGTCCGGACTGGGGACGAGCGCGACGTCGCGCGTGCCGCCGTCGCGCAGGATCCGCGCGGCGGCGGCGATCGTCGCGCTGCCGATCAGCGGCACGTCCGCGCCCATCAGCAGCGCGCCATCCGGGCAGCGCGCCAGAAGCACGGTCAGCGCCTCGTGCAGCGTCGCGCCGAGATCGCCCGCGTCGGCATGGACCAGCTCCCAGCGCGGCCCGAGGATCGCCCCGAGTTCCTCGACCGCATCGGCCGGGCGATAGAACGCCACCATGTCCAGTCCGACGCATTGCGCCGCGTCGCCGGCGGCGCGCGCGCAATCCGTCAGGAAGGCGCACGAAAGCCGCGCAGCGGCATCGTTGCCGATGCTGCGCGCGAGGCGCGTCTTCGTCGCCCCTGGGCGTGGCGGCTTGCACATCAGGCCGAGACCGATCCGCGGCTCGCTCATGGTCGACCCGCGCCGCGCCCGACGCCACGCGTCGCCTCGCGCCCGATCACCCAGAGGATCTTGATCCCGGCCCTGACCGTGCCGGCGATCGTGCCCGAGACCTTGGACACGCCGATGCGGCGTCTGTAGTCGGCCGGGATCTCGATCGTCCGCAGTCCGGCGCGCGCAGCCTTGACCTGCATCTCGACGGTCCAGCCGAAATCCTGGTCCGCCATGCCCAGCCGTTCGAACGCGGCGCGGGATATGGCGCGAAATGGCCCGAGATCGGTGAAGCGCCGGCGCCAGATCGCGCGGATCAGCGTGCAGGCGAGCCAGTTCCCGAAGATCTGCTGCGGCGTCAGCGCGCCGCGCTCGCGTCGCCCGAGGACGCGGGATCCCAAGGCGAGGTCGGCCGTGCCGTCGACGACCGGTCGCACCAGCTCCGCCATGGCCGTCAGGTCGTCCGCGGCGTCGCCGTCGACGAAGACGATGACGTCGACCGGCAGCAGCGACGCGATCGCCGCCAGGCAGGCGCGGCCATAGCCTGGCCCGGCGACGTCGACCACGATCGCGCCATGGCGCCGCGCGATCTCCTGCGTCCCGTCCGTCGATCGGAAGTCGCCGATTGCGACCGCGTCGACGAAGCCGGGCATCGCGCCGAGGACGGCGGGCAGCGCGCCCGCCTCGTTGCGCGTCGGAATGACCACGCCGATGCTGCGTCCGCGGAGACTCATGCGGCATGTCCCGCGCGCGCGGCGCGTCGCGACGCATGCGCGGCCAGGAGGATCGGCGCGAGATGCAGGGCGGCGAGGCCGAGGTGATGGATGCCCGCGTGGCCCGCGGCAGCGAGGGGAAAGAACAGGAAATAGACGGGCAGACCGATGGTCGCCGTCGCCGGGACCCATCCCGCGGATGCCGCGGCCAGCGGCAGGAACCACGCGGCATACCAGGGGAATTGCGCAGGGGAGAGATAGAACAGAAAGGTCGCGATCGTCGCGGCCCGGAAGACCAGGTCGCCGAGGGCGCCTGGGCGTCGCGCGGCGATCGCGAGGCTGGCCCCGGCCGCCGCGAGCGCGATGAGAAGGCGCAGCGCGCCCTCGCCGGCCGCCTGTCCGAGAATGCCGCGCAAACCCAGCGATGCCCATGCATAGGGCGCATTATTGACGCTCCAACCCGTCGCGTAGGCGACGAGACTGGCGTCGGAGCCCAGGCTCGCGCGCAGCAGCGGCGCGCAGAGCACGAGCGTCGTTCCGCCCAGGGCGAGGGCGAAGGACGCCAGTCTTTGCCGGTCGCCACCGAGCGCGCGCGCAAGCAGCGGCGCCAGCAGGACCGGCCACAGCTTCACGCCGATTGCGAGTCCGAGCGCGCAGCCGGCGAGCCCGCCCGCGCGTCGATGAGTCGCGAGCAGGGCCGCGAGAATCGGAGGGCCCAGCGCCGCGTCGACATGCGCCTGCCCGGTCAGGCAGAAGGCCATCAGCGGATTGCACCAATAGATTGCCACCGCGACCGGCGGGCCTTCGCAGGCGACCAGCAGGCGCCATGCCAGGATCGCGGCCAGCGCCTCCATCGCGAAGATCGCCGCGCGCAGGCCGTCGATGCTCCAGGGGGCCGCGAGATGCGCGAGCGCGAACAGGATCTGCGCGCCGCCGGGATAGATCGAGCGCAAGCCGGGGAAGTTGATCGCCGCGATCGCCGTGCCGCCTTCCGCGATCAGGTCGGGCGGCACGCCCGGCGCGCCGCGGGCCAGCGACGCGGGCGCGACGGCATAGGGGTCGAGCCCCCGCGCGACCATCGCGCCGTCGAGCAGATAGCGGAAATGGTCGTCCTCCAGCATCGGCCCGGCGCCGAAATACGGCGCGCGCATCAGGATGCCGGCGAGGACGATCGCAAGGGCGAGCCCGCGGGACAGGGGTACGTCGCGCATCGCCCAGGCGGCACCGGTCACCGCCAGGGCGGACAGCGACAGCGACAGCCAGAGAATGAGCGCCGTCGTCCAGTCCTCTCGACTGGACAGGGCGGCATCGCCATGGCCAATCGCCAGCGCCACCTGCGTCGCTACCGCGATGGCGAGCGCGCACAGCAGCGCAAGGCAGGGCCACCTGTGCGGCGGCGTCATGGCGCGGTCGTGCTTCTGCTCAGCAATTGTCCCCAATTGGCGTCGAAGGGATGCGCCTCCCCCTGCGCGTCGCCCCTGACGAGCGCCCGCCCGTCGGCCGTCCAGCGGAAGATGCCGCCGCGCAGGTTGTAGATGCCGCCGGTGGCATGGGGCGCGATGCGCTCGAGCGTCCGCATCATCATCTGCGACGAACGCACGCCGACGGCGCAGTAGAAGACGACCGGGGCGACGCCGAGCCGATCGCGATGCAGCCCGAGGAACTCCCCTGCTTCCATGCCGGGCTCGACCCGGATCGCGCCCGGCAGGTGCCCGGCCGCGAACTCCTCCTCCGTGCGGACGTCGAACAGGACGACCTTCCCCCCCGCGAGCATGGGGGCGAGCGCCGCGGGGGCGATGTCCGGGACGGGATGTCGCCGCGCGACCTCCCGCTCAACGTCCGCGAGCGAGACGCGCGGATCCGTGGGGTCGAGCCGCCACGGTCCCGTGGCCGGCACCAGGCGCCAGGCCGTCGTCGCCGCGCCCGCCGCTACGAAGATCGCGGCGGCCGCCCCCAAGGCGCGCACGCGCCTGTTCGCGTGTCGCGTCATGCGCGGTTGAGCGACCAGTCGTAGCCGTGCTCCGCGATGGCGGGCGCGCCATCGAGGATGCGGGCGAGGGGCGGCGCGGCATGGGCGCGCAGATGCGCGCGCAGCCCGTCGTCGTCACCGCCGAAATCCTCGATGAACCAGCGATAGATCGACGACACACGCAACGCGCCGGAGGGCAGGACCGTGACGCCGCGCGGATGGTTGACATAGGCGCGCGCGGCGGCGTCGAGGTCGGCCTCGAGCGTCTCGGCCCGCCAGGCGCGCGCCATCAGGTTGGGACAGCCATACGAGGCGCAGTTGACCGCATAGTGGACGCGCGGGTCCTTGAAGCCGGGCCGCATGATCGCGTGCTCGATGTCGTCCAGCGACAGGCCGCGGCCCTCGACGCTGACGCGCTGGTCGCGCCATGGACTGGCATAGGCCTTGGGATCGAGCCAGGAACTGCCCTTGATGTCGCGGATCGAGGCGACCGGGTAGCGGTCGAGAACCACCTTGAGCGTGACGGCGTTGTAGAGATTGGCCCAGAACGCGTAGGCCTCCGCGCGGGACATCGCCGAAGGTCGCCGCGCGGACATCGCGGCAATGGCGCCGTCGAGCTCCGCACGATCGGCGCCGCTCGCGCGCCAGCGCCCATAGGCGACGCGGGTGATGCCGTCGGCGCCGGCGGCGACATGGCGCCGGAGGAGCGTGTCATAGGTCGCGTCCGGGTCCGGCGTGGCGTCGGCCGTGCGCGCGAGCGTGGCGCAGGCGATGCCGGCGCCGAGCATGGAGCGACGGCCGACGACGGGCGGGCGGGCGGATCGCGTCATCGCACTCTCCTCACTTGGCGCGCGTCTCGAAGCGCTTGCGCAGCGGTATCGCGGCCAGGGACAGCGCCGCCAGGCCGAGCAGCCCGGCCAGGATCTCCGGCGTCAGGATCGCGCCGGGTGTGAGCGCGCCGCCCTGGTCGAGCACGGCGCCGAGCCCGGCGCCCGCAAGCGAGAACACGGCCGTGCCCGGGATGATCCCGAAGAAGGTCGTGCCGGCATAGACCGGAAGTCGAACGCCGACGAAGGCCGGAACGAGATTCACCAGAAAGAAGGGAAAGAGCGGCACGAGCCGCAGAACGAGCAGATAGGACGCCGCGTTGCGCCTGATCCCGTCGGCGAGCCGCGCGGCAGGCGCGCCGAAACGGTCCAGCGCGTTCGCGCCGAAGACCGCCTTGGCGAAGAGGAAGACGAGCATGGCGCCGATGGTGGCGCCCGTCACGGTCAGCAGCGTGCCGAGCACCGCGCCGAACAGGAATCCCCCGGCGAGGGTCAGGAACACCGCGCCGGGCAGGGAGAAGGCGACGGCCGCGACATAGGCCGCGACATAGGCGAGGCCCGCGAGGGTGGCGTTGCCGCCGACCCAGGCGGCGAGCGCCTCGCGATGCGTGCGCAGCGTGTCCAGCGACAGGACGTCGCCGAGTCCGGACCAGCGGACGATGCCGAACGCGGCGAGCGCCGCCAGGACCATCCACAGCCTGCGATCGGCGATCAACCGGGAAAGACGCATGGCCTGCTCCGTCAGGGGATGAGGCGCTGGACGAGGCCGACGATCCGCCGCGTCGTCCGTCCGAACAGCTTCGGCGTGTAGTGGCTGCCGGCGGCGCGCTTCGAGACCTCCGACAGGGTCGGGTAGGGCAGCACCGCGCTGGCGACGCTGCCGATCCCGAGGCCGGACGAGATCGCGAGCACCCAGGGTCCGATCAGCTCGCCCGCGCGCGGGCCCACGATCGTGGCGCCGAGGATCCGGCCCTTGCTGCCCAGGACGATCTTCGCGAGCCCTTCGGTCGCGCGTTCCGCCTGGGCGCGGTCATTGGCCGCGAAGGACCAGGACAGGATCCTCGCGTCGTGGCCGGTGGCGCGCGCCGCCGCCTCGGTGAGGCCGACATGCGCGAGCTCGGGATCCGCGTAGGTGACCCAGGGCAGAGCCTTGTAGCCGATCCTCGCCGGAATCCCGAAAAGCGCGTTGCGGATCACGATGCCCGCGTGCTGCCCCGCGACATGGGTGAATTGGGGCCCGCCGGCGACGTCGCCGATGGCGAAGACCCGGCGGTTGCTGCTGCGCAGCCGCGCGTCGACGATGATTCCTGTCGCGTCATGCGCGATGCCGGCGGCGTCGAGGCCGAGATCCTCGACATTGGGCCTGCGTCCGGCGGCGACGAGGACATGGCTCGCCTCGACGTGGCGCCCGTCCGGACCGTCCGCGTCCAAAGTCGCGACGATGCGATCGCCCTCGCGGCGCACCGAATGCAGCCCGGTCGATTCCAGAAGCGTCACGCCCTCGCGACGGAGAGCAGCGCGCAGGACCTCGACGATTTCGGGCTCGTCGCGCGGCAGGATGCGCGCCTTCTCGACCAGCGTGACGCGCGCGCCGAGTCGCCGGAACGCCTGCGCAAGCTCGACGCCGATCGGCCCGCCGCCGACGACGAGCAGATGCTGCGGGCATTGCGTCAGGTCGAAGATCGTTTCGTTGGTCAGGTATCCCGCGTCGGCGAGGCCCGGGATCGGCGGCACGGCGGCGCGCGATCCCGTCGCCACGACGAAGCGCCGCGCGTGGATCCGCTGGCCGCCGGCCTCGACGATCTCGGGACCCGCGAAGCGCGCCGCCGCCCTGATGACGTGGACGCCGAGCCCCTCGAAGCGCGCGACGCTGTCATGGGGCGCGATGGCGGCGATGACGCCGTGGACATGCGCGTGGACCTCGCGGAAACGGATCTCCGGCTCCGATGCGTGCACGCCGAAGCGGCTGGCGTCGCGCACCGCCTGCGCGGCTCGGGCCGCCGCGATCAAGGCCTTGGACGGCACGCAGCCGGTGTTGAGGCAGTCGCCCCCCATCTCCCCCTTCTCGATCAGGACGACGGACGCGCCCATCTGCACCGCGCCGGCGGCCACCGACAGGCCGCCCGAGCCCGCGCCGATGATGCAGAGATCCGCGCGCAGCCCGCCCTCGACGCGCTCGGGGCGCCTGGGTGCCAGGGGAGGAGGGGACTCGTCGGCCATGGGTCTCGCTCGGGCAGGATGCGGCAGGCGTCCTGTCGCCTTCGCGGCGACGGGCCCCGAGGTTACACCGCCGGGGGCGGAAATCCCGGCTCGGCGCGCAGGCTCGCCCGGACACGGCTCTGGAGGGCGCGCATCCGGTGCTGCATCATGCGCGACCGGAGATCGACCCCCCCGACACAGGAGACCCGAGCATGGCCATCTTCCGTCCGACGCGCCGCACCGCCCTGCGCTCCGCTGCCCTCGCCACCGTCGCGCTGTCAGGCGCCGGGCTTCCCGCGGCCGCGCAGGCGCAGGAGCTCTCGATCGGGCTGAGCGGCAACGTCACCTCGATGGACCCGCATTTCCACAACCTCTCGCCGAACAACAAC